>ENA-ORMO01000058-ORMO01000058.1-human-gut-metagenome-genome-assembly--contig:-NODE-58-length-144751-cov-4.305579_pt1 | contig 144751 bp, 146 predicted proteins | sample MGYA00242106_ERZ509001 | MGnify/ENA primary metagenome ERZ509001 (study PRJEB26280, sample SAMEA2338736) | human gut metagenome | biome: human gut; feature: human-associated habitat; material: faeces...
TGGCAAACTCTGCTTTGTTACTCGCTGCGCTTCGTAATAAAAAAATAGCCGGTAGCTAACTGCTTGCGCGAGGTTGCGGCGGGTTTAGCTTTGGAAATAGGCCTGCGGTTGATGCGTAACCTGCCGTATTTGCCCCTTGTGTAAACACGTTTTGTACACCAAGGGTATTTTAGATCAATAAATTTTATATTATCCCGTGTTAACAATTTTCATTGACGCTTAGCCGCACCATCAGCCACCTGTTTTTTCTATATTCCACATCCAAGGGAATCATCATTTTTATTACGAGGTGGGGCGAGGAGCAAAACGGAGCCCCGCAAGCTTACAGATCAAAGAGCACCTGCTTAGGAGCCAAGCAGTTACAGCTATTCTGTAACGATAAAAGCAGCCCCGTCTTATTTAGACAGGGCTGCCTTTCATCATTTCATTGCAAAATCCAGTAAGCAATCGACCAAATCCAGTGGAGCGCTGACTGATCAAAGTCATGCACATCATTTCATGATGCGGTGATCGTCTGCCGTTTTATTTCTGTGGTTTTACCACCAGGTTCACCAGCTTACCCTTGACATAGATTTCCTTCACGATTTGCATATTCTCAATCGCTGCCTTGATCTTCTCCTCCTGCTTTGCCAACGCAATCGCATCAGCCGCCTCCATCTCTGCCGGGATAGAGAGCTTCGCGCGCACCTTGCCGTTGAGCTGCACAACGATCTCAACCGTTTCATCCTTGCACTTTGCCTCGTCGTAAGCAGGCCACTGCTGATCCGTCACCGTGCCGCCGAAGCCCATTTGCTCCCAAAGCTCCTCTGTCATATGCGGGGCAAAGGGGTTAAGCAGAAGCGTCAGCGTGCGCAATTCGCCCTTCGTCACCGCGCCTGTATCTGCGATCGCATTGAGCAGGCTCATCATCGCGGCAATCGCGGTGTTTGCCTTCAGGTTGTCGATATCCTCTGTTACCTTCTTGATCGTGCGGTGTATAGGCGCTTCCAACTCCGGGCGGTAGCCGTCGCCATCCACCGCAATCTCCTGAAGATTCCAAACGCGGTCAAGGAACCGCTTACAGCCCTTGATGGAAGCGGAATTCCAGGGGGCCGCCTTCTCAAAATCGCCGATGAACATCTCATAAAGCCGCATGGTATCCGCGCCGTATTCATTGACAATATCGTCAGGGTTTACAACGTTTCCGCGGGATTTGCTCATCTTCTCGCCGTTTTCACCCAAAATCATGCCGTGGCTCGTGCGCTTCTGGTAGGGCTCCTTAGTGGGCACCACACCGATATCATAAAGGAATTTATGCCAGAAGCGGCTGTAGAGCAAGTGGAGCGTGGTATGTTCCATGCCGCCGTTATACCAATCCACCGGCGTCCAGTATTCAAGCGCTTCCTTGGAGGCAAGCGCTTCATCATTATGCGGATCGCAATAGCGCAGGAAATACCAGGAGGACCCCGCCCACTGAGGCATGGTGTCCGTTTCGCGCACAGCCTTTCCGCCGCAGTGCGGGCAGGTGGTATTCACCCAATCCGTCATCTTGGCAAGCGGCGATTCTCCCGTTTCCGTCGGCTCATAGGAATCCACCATTGGCAGCTTCAGCGGAAGCTGATCCTCCGGCAGCGGCACATAGCCGCACTTTTCACAATAGACGATCGGGATCGGCTCGCCCCAGTATCGCTGGCGGGAGAACACCCAGTCGCGCAGTTTAAAGTTCACCTTGGAGCGACCTTTCCCGTTTTCAGAAAGCCATTCGGTGATTTTTCCCTTCGCCTCATCCACCGTCATACCTGTTAAAAATCCAGAGTTGACCATAACGCCGCTCGCGCAGTCTGTAAATGCTTCCTTCTCCACGTCGCCGCCCTGGACCACCTCGATAACCGGCAGATCAAATTTTTTTGCAAACTCCCAGTCACGCGTATCGTGCGCGGGCACCGCCATGATCGCGCCCGTGCCGTAGGAGACAAGAACATAATCGGAGATAAAAATTGGAATTTCCGTATCGTTGACCGGGTTTACCGCACGCACGCCCTTGATGCAAACGCCGGTTTTATCCTTGTTAACCTCTGTGCGCTCGAAGTCGGATTTGCGGGCCGCCTCTGCCTGATAGGCCCGCACTTCATCCAGGTTTTCAATTTTGTCCGCCCATTTTTCAATCAGCGGATGCTCCGGGGAAAGCACCATATAGGTAGCGCCGAAGAGCGTATCCGGCCTGGTGGTATAAACAGTCATCTTATCGCCCGTTGTGGCGGTAAAATCAACCTCGGCGCCGGTGGAGCGGCCGATCCAGTTGCGCTGCTGCACCTTGACACGGTCGATAAAATCAAGCTCGTCCAGATCGTCGAGCAGTCGCTGGGCATAGGCCGTAATTTTTAGCATCCACTGGCTTTTGACCCGGCGCACCACCTCGCTGCCGCAGCGCTCGCACACGCCGCCCGCGGCCTCCTCATTGGCCAGCACACACTTGCAGGAGGGGCACCAATTGACAGCCATCTCCTTTTTATAGGCAAGTCCCTTTTTGAAGAGCTGAAGGAATATCCATTGTGTCCATTTATAATAAGATGGGTCCGTTGTGTTCACTTCGCGGCTCCAATCGAACGAAAAGCCAAGAGATTGCAGCTGCTGCTTAAAGTGCGCCACGTTATCATGCGTGACGATCTCCGGATGGATATGGTTCTTAATGGCATAGTTCTCCGTGGGCAGGCCGAAGGCGTCCCACCCCATTGGATAGAGCACGTTATAGCCCTGAAGCCTCTTTTTACGCGCCACAATATCCAGCGCCGTATAGGAGCGCGGGTGGCCGACGTGCAGCCCCTGCCCAGAAGGATAAGGGAATTCTACCAGGCAGTAGAATTTCGGGCGGTCATATTCGTTTTTGGCATGGAAAACGCCCGTTTCCTCCCCCCGATCCTGCCATTTCTTTTCCACCTGTTTAAAATCGTAGTTCATCTACAGTCCATCCTTTCTATCCTTTTTAAAAAAGGCGCCAGCCCTTTCTAAAAATGCCTCAGCTGTCGATCATATCGTCGATTTCAATCTTCTTGCCGTCCGCCCATAGGCGCTCAAGGTTATAATAGGCCCTGCTCTCCTTGTGGAATACATGCACCACCACGCTGCCATAATCCAGCAGAATCCATCCCGTGGCGCGGCCTTCAATATGGCCCGCCTCTACGCCCTGCTTAGAAAGCGCATCCTCTACCTCGCTCGCAAGAGCGCGCACATGTGTATTGGACGTTCCGTTTGCAATCACAAAGTAATCGGCCACCACGGATAATTCCGTGATCTGGATCACTTCAATATCCTCCGCCTTTTTCTCATCCAGTGCGCGGACAGCAGCCTTTACCAGATCAATTCCTGTCATCAAATCCCTCCGTGTGTTAAACTCTCTTTTATCATTCACCAAAACCGTTATCTTTACAAGGGCTACTCAATATCTTTGGCCCGAAACAGCACAAATTTCACTTGGCTAACATTATCGACCGTATCAATCTGCTCCGCCGCAACCTCATAATTGAAAAACAGGGAGGGATAGATGAGATCGTATACATCCGTATTTACGTTAAGCATCATCACGATAAAATCCACGCTCTTCTCCTGCACGATCTGGCGCTGCTGAGCACGCATCTCCGGCAGGTTTTCATCCGGAATATTGAGCAGGCAAAAATATTTGTTCACCGGCAGGATATCCGCTGCATAGTAAAACCCGGCATCGAGGAAGCCATAGTTCAGCAGCGTGGCATTCTCCTTTTCGTGAATGATATCCGCAAACTTGTATTGGACACAATTCTCCTTTGGCACACCGAGCAAATAGGTGTTTGCACATAACTGATAAGAAGCGCCCGTTAGCACGAGCGTCAGAACGGCGGCCAGCGCTAGCATCCCTTTGCCCGGCTGGGAATTCCGTTTTGGCCCTTTGCCCCAAACCATCTCATACAGCCCCGCGGCAATATGAATCGCAACCACCCCGGCAAGGCAGGTAAACCCGGCATAGATAAAGAAATAATAGGTATACGACCGGCCTCCCCAATACAGGCCGAGCGTTAGGAACACCGCGCATAACAGCGGCCCCACCGCTCCAACCCAATTTTTGTGAAGCTTGCGAAAAACCAGCATTCCGGCGATCCCTACTACCGCCGTGCCGAACAGCCATGGCGAACGCTCGCTCATACGCACGATCACCTGCCAGATACTTTGCATGCGCTCGGCCATAGTCATCGGAGTGGAATAACCAAAAATATTGTTATAAAAATAAACCTCGATGAGATCCTTCAGCGCTCCGTGCGCCCCGAAATAAACAAGCCAGGGGAGCGCCGTTGCCGCCATCCCACCCAAAAAGACTAGGCAGCTGATAACCGCCCTGCCAAGCCCCTGCGTAAACAAGAGCGCAAACGCAACCACCGCCATAAAGCCAAACCAAAAGCCCAGCAGGGAAAACTTCATCCACAGCACGCATCCGGCGCAGACGCCCGTCAACACAAGCCAACTCAGCGGCATCGGTTTTGGGTATTCTTCCCGGCAGTAACGCAATAGGATATATAGCGTGAACGCGAGCAGCGGCAGGATATATTCCTCCGTCTCCCCGCCGTGAAAAAAGCTAGGGGAGACAAAGCTCACCAGCGCCATCAACGGCGCGGCGATATAAAAATAGTTGGATACTGCCGGCTGGAAGAACAGCGTGACGATTTTATAGGAATAAAACAAAAAGAACGTATACGATAAAATCTCCAGCAGATAAACGCCGAAAAAAGATCGGCTCGATACAAGCGACGCTAGGCCGTATAAAAAATAGAGCAACGGCCCCTTTTGCTCTACCAGATCCCGATAGGGCACAAGGCCGTGCATCATACCCTTACCCACGGTGAAAAAGCATTGGATATCGCTTCCATTATTCAGAGGATATAAAAAAGAGCTCTTTGTGCAGATTGTTAGAAAACAAAAAGACACAAACAGGCAATAGAGCAACATCCCTATCTGAACCCGGCGCTCTGTTTTATGCATGGTCCACCACCCTTTCCTACGCAGTTCCAGCGATAATGATCTCATTATACGCCTCCACGCTATCGGTATGAATCACCTGCCCGCTCTGCACAAGATCTGTGATGCAGAAACGCATTCCCTTCAGCATCGCGGCTTCGAGGCTCACCCCAGCCGCCGCGCGCATCTCCTCCACGCCGTTATAATCGCGGTCCGCGGAGATAAAATCCGCAATATAGAGCACCTTTTCCAACACACTCATGCCTGCGCGGGCTGTGGTATGGTAGCGGATCGCCCGTAAAATATCCGCATCCTTTACCTGCAAAGCCGTGCGTGCATAGGCCTCGCCTGCCATCGCATGCCATAGCTTGGGGTTTGCACGCTCATCTGCCGTAAGAACAGCGCCCGCTTGCTCCAAAACGGCAAGCTGCTCCTCCGGCGGACTGTTTTTCATTATATCATGCAGGATTCCCGCTGTATATGCTTTTTCTGGATCGGCTCCATATTTTTGGGCTAGCCGCCTTGCCTCTTGTGCTACATTGAGCGAATGCGCAAAGCGCTCCGGGCGAAGCTTTCCGCGTATAGCGGCGATAAATTCTTCGTTTCGCTGCGTATCCAACATCCGATAAAGCCCCTTTTCCAGAATATAATGGCACACCTCGCCTGGGATCAGGCCTTTCACCTCGCGGCCTTCCCGCAGCTTTTTCCGCAGTTCGGTAGAGCTAACAGGCACAGGGCGCACTGTGCAGAGGATGACCCGGCTGCTGAGGTCTCCCAGCGGGCCGCCACGGATATACGACTCCAACGAGGCATATTCCTCCATGCCCCCCCGCGCGGCCACGGCCAGCCTGCACATGCGCAGGATTTCACCGGGGTTGCGCCACTGGTGGAAAGAAAGCAGCATATCCGTGCCCATAAACAAATAAAATTCTGCATTGCCATATTGTTTCTGCAATGCTGCCAGCGTATCGCAGGTGTAGCTCTTCCCGCCGCGGGAAAGCTCCAGGCCGCTAATCTCAAAAGGTTCGTCTGGAAACGCAAGGCGACACATCTCCATCCGATCTGCCCCGCTCGCGAGCTCATGCGCCTGCTTATGCGGCGGAAGGTTAGCCGGGATAATGAGCACCCGCTCAAGCCCAAGCGCCTGTGCGAGCGTGCGCGCCAAATGAACATGGCCGCTGTGCGGCGGGTTGAAGGTTCCGCCATAAATGCCAATGCGCCGCTTACCCGGCTCCAACATTTTTTCCCCTGCCATTGCGTTTTCCTCCGTTGGCCGAGCCTATTTGCCACGGCCCTGCCGTGTGGAAAAGCGGCCGCCCTCCCGCTTCTGGCGCAGCCGCACCGCACTCTTGCGGCTGTTGGGGCGATTACCAATGCCCGACTTTGGTTTTTCCTTCCTCACCGGTTCATGAAGCGCCGGGCTATAGCGGTATAGCACAATGCTGCCGCCAATCACCTGAACAATATCGGCCCCAGTCGCCTCGGCCAGCTTCTGTGCAATCGCCTTCGGCGGCTCCGGCGTTGTTTCCAAAAGCACCTTTAGCTTGATGAGCTCCCGCGCGCGCAAGGCGTCGTCCGTCTGCGCAATCAGCGCATCGTTCACACCGCCCTTGCCTGCCTGGAACACAGCCTCCAAAGAATTTGCCTGCGCGCGTAGCGCCGCTCTTTCCTTACTTGTCATAGATGATCCTTTCCTGTTTCAAGATACGCCGGCAGCTCCTGTGCCAGCTTACGCAGCGCATTCCCACGGTGACTAACACGGTCTTTCTCCTGCGCTGTCAGCTCTCCAAAGGTTTTTCCCCCAACGAGAAACAGCGGGTCATATCCAAAGCCACCCCCGCCGCGCGGTTCAAATGCAATCGTCCCCTCACAGGCGCCACGCACGGTCAATTGCCTCCCATCCGGGAACACACAGCACACGCTGCTGACAAAGCGCGCCGTGCGCTGTTGTGCCGGAACAGCCTGGAGGTTTTTCAGCAAAAGCGCGTTGTTTTTTTGATCATTTCCATGCTCGCCCGCATAGCGCGCAGAATACACGCCGGGCGCGCCGCCCAGCGCATCCACCTCAAGCCCGGAATCATCTGCAATGCAGGGCAAACCGCTCTCCCTGCATCCGGATTCCGCCTTGAGATAGGCGTTTTCCTCAAAGGTTTGGCCTGTCTCCTCCACATCGGTGAGCGCAACGCCCGCCTCCTCCGCAGTGAGAACGCGGATGCCCAGGGGCGATAAAATCCGCGCGAGTTCATCGCGTTTTTTTAAATTATGGGTCGCTATTAAAAAATCCATACGGATGGTCATTCCTTTCCTGCGCCAGTCAATTTGAAAGAGCGATTCCAAACTGCTTCTGCCTTTTTTGTGCTTAGCTTAATCCGGATTGCCCAGGCGCGTTCTCCAGCGCTGCCTGCGCAAATAACGCCGCTCCCTGCGGAGCAGCCTACGCTGCCTGCGCCTCTCCAAACGCTTTTGGCGGCGCACCGCATATTTGCTGGAGCGCTGATCGCGCTTCGGGTCTCCGAGGTAATCCCAGAGGCCCGGATGCTTTTTGTGCCGAAGTTCCAACGGATGATTGCGCTCTCCGCCGCGATCATACCAACGGTGGTATATTTTCTTCCACAGTTGCCAAAAGAAGCGGCCTGCTGCCCGAACCGCTTTGATTCCCCTACCCATGTTGATGACCGTCCTTCCGCTTTCCAACAGCTTATGATTCCTGTAGCCCATCCTCTTCCCGGCTGACCTCTTCAAACAGACCCTGCGCAAACGCTTCGGCGTCAAAGGGTTGTAGGTCGTCCACCTGCTCGCCAACGCCTACAAATTTAACCGGAATTTTCAAATCGTCCATGATGCTCAGCACCACGCCGCCGCGGGCTGTGCCGTCGAGCTTTGTCAGCACGATGCCCGTAATTTCCGCCGCATTCATAAACTCACGCGCCTGGTTCACGGCATTCTGGCCCGTGGTCGCGTCGAGCACAAGGAGCACCTCACGGTCAGAGTAAGGAAGCTCTCTGTCAATCACCCGATAAATTTTAGCAAGCTCTTCCATCAGGTTCTTTTTATTGTCCACCCGCCCCGCCGTATCGCAGATGATCAGATCCGCATCCCGCGCCTTGCCCGCCGCAATCGTATCGAAAATAACCGCCGCCGGGTCTGCGCCCTCGCGGTGCTTGACGATCTCCACACCGGCACGGTCCGCCCAGATTTCAAGCTGCTCAATTGCAGCGGCGCGGAAGGTATCCGCCGCCGCCAAAATCACCTTTTTGCCCTGCGCCTTATAGTAGGCCGCCATCTTGCCGATGGTGGTCGTTTTGCCTACTCCGTTTACCCCGATCACCAGGATCACAGATGGGATCGTATCAAGCTCCATCCCCTCCTTGCCGGAGAGCATGTCGGCCACAACCTCCCGGATCACCCGGCGCAGCTTGTCCGGTTTTTTCAAATCGCGTTTTTTCACGCGGTCGCGCAGCTCGTCGATGATGTGCTGCGCCGTTGTCACGCCCACATCGCCCATGATGAGGATTTCTTCCAGCTCCTCAAAAAGATCATCGTCAATTGCGGCGCTCGCTTCCAGCACGGAATCGATTGCGCCGGACATCTGCTCCCGCGTCTTTTTTAATCCAAAATTAAATTTTTTAAAAAGCCCCATGAAATCGGCCCCCTGCTATTCTTTCTTGATCCAACAGCCGGATGCTTCGAGCCGTGCTCATCAAAAAAGCCGGCCGAATCAAACGGATTCTTTTTTATCATATCATACTGCGGCTGAGAAATCCATGTATCCGCCCAGAAAAACGCCAATGTTTCACCCGATCCCAAGCTTCTTCGCCATCTCCGCCGTTTTGAGCTCCAGCATTTTGGATACGCCCTCCTCCTGCATCGTAATGCCATAGAGAACGTCCGCCTCCTCCATCGTGCCGCGGCGGTGGGTAATCAGGATGAACTGCGTGCTGCGCGTCATACGGCGGCAATACTGCGCGTAGCGCGTAACGTTAACATCATCGAGCGCGGCCTCCACCTCGTCGAAAATACAAAACGGCGAGGGCGTCACTTTCAGAATGGCAAACAGGAGTGCGATTGCCGACAGGCCCTTTTCTCCGCCGGAGAGCAAATCGATATTCTGCACGTTTTTTCCCGGCGGCTGCACCTTGATATCAATGCCGCACTCCAGCACGTCGTGTGGGTCTTCCAGCAGCAGCTCCGCCTTGCCGCCGCCGAACAGCTCGGTAAAAGTTTCCCCAAAGTGGTTGTTAATTTTATAAAACTGCTCGCGGAACTGATCGGACATTTTCTTCGTCAGCTCATCAATCAGCCGGAGCAATTCATCGCGCGACGCCTCCACATCACCGATTTGCTCTTTTAAGAAGGTGTAGCGCTCGCTAACCTCCTTATATTCCTCAATCGCGCTGACATTGACGCTCCCCAGCGCCCGAATCTGCGCCTTCAGCTCCGAAAGCCGCCTCTGCGCCTTGGCGGGCTCCTTCAGCTCCGGGCAGAGCTGCTCTGCCTCCCGGCGGGTGAGCTGGTATTCGTCATAGAGCTTATTAACCGTTTCATCATATTCCTTGCGCATGGCGGCCTTGCGCTCCTCCAGCCTAGCGAGCTCACCACTGAGTTTCTCCCGCTCGGCGGATTTCGCCCGCTCCATCAGCCGCAGCTTTGAAGAACGCGCCTCCAGCTCGTTACGCTTCGCAATATAACCCTCAATCTCTTCTTTTGATCCTCCGCTCTGCCCGCGAAGCGTGTGCGCCTGTGTTTCCAGCTCCGCCTTTTCCTCGGCAAGGGCGCGGTTTTTCTCCTCCACGCCGGCAATTTCCGCGCAAAGCTCCTCTGCGCGCGCCAGATGCCCAGCGCGGCGGCGTTCCAGCGACTCGATCGTCTCCGCGTGGGCCTGGCGGTCTTTCTCGGCCGCAAGCAGGGAGAGTTGCAGCTCATTTTCCTGCCCGCTTAAAGCGGCTCGCTTCGCGGCGAGCGCTTCGCGTTCCTCTGTAACGGCGGAAAGCCGCTGCTCTGCCTCCTCCATCCGGGAGGAGAGCTCCGCTTCTCTGATATGCGCCTGCTCCAGCTCCTTTTCCAAGCCGGAAAGCCGCATCGCAGCCGCATCGCGCTCGCGCTGCAAATCACCGGCCGTGGCGTTTGCCGTTTCCAACTGGCCCGCAACAAGGCGGAGCGTGCTTTCACTGCGCACGCGCTGCTCCTGTGCGCGCGTCAAATCCGCCTGCGCGCCTTCAAACTCCGCCTGCGCCGCAGCGAATTCCTCCCGCGCCGTCTTATAGGCGGCAGCGCCTTCACTGAGCTTCGCCTGCGCTGCCTGCATCTCGGTGCGCAGCTTCTCAATCTCATTCGAGCGGCTCAAAAAGCCCGCATTCTGCATCCGGGAACCGCCTGTCATCGAGCCGCCAGCATTGATGATCTGGCCGTCGAGTGTGACGATGCGGAATCGGTAGCTGAATTTTCGCGCAATGGCAATGGCGCAATCCATATCCTCTGCAACCGCTGTGCGCCCAACCTGCGCCTTAACAACCGCTTCATATGTTGCATCGCACTTTACCAGGTCAGATGCAACGGCGACAAAGCCATCGCATTGGGCAAGGCCCCGTTCCTCCAACATCCGGCCGCGCACGGCGCTCAATGGCAAAAATGTCGCCCGACCGCCTTTCGTCTCCTTCAAAAATTGGATGGCCCGCTTGGCGTCGCCTTCACTGTCCGTCACAATATTCTGGAGCGCTGCGCCGAACGCCGTTTCAATAGCAACGGCATACTGCTCCGGCACGGAGATCAACTGGGAAAGCGCGCCGTGGATGCCGCGCAGGCTGCCCCGTTTTGCCTCCCGCATCACAGCGCGCACGCTGCCTGTGTAGCCCTCCATATTCTTTTCCATATCCTCGAGCATATTGACGCGCGAGGTTTTCTGCCGCAGGTCAAGCTCCAGGTTTTCCTGCTCCTTCTTCCGCTTTTCCGCCCTGACGCGGCGGGAATCGAGCCGCATGGAGTAGCCCTTCATCGCATTTGAGAGCTCCTCCACCGCCTCCCCGCATTTTGCATAGGCGGTCTCCGCCGCTTCTTTTTCCTGCGTCAGCCGCTCAATCAGCTCGCTGCGGGCAGCAAACGTTTCGTCGATCGTCGCCATGCGTGCGGTGATTTCTGCCATGGCGCTCTCCGCATGCGAGGACTGCACGCGGCAATCCGCCACTTGGCCGCCAAGCTGTGCGATCTCTGCCGAAATGGATGCGCAACGGCCCGCAAGCGCCTCGCCCTGCACATTGAAATCCGCCGCCTGGCGAGCTAGCCTCTCCAGCGCGGCATGCTGTTCCCCCGCCTGACGGATTAACGCTTCAATCGCGCCGCGCTCCTGCGCGATGCGCTCCTCGAGGTGGCGGCAGGTTTCCTCCGCCTGCTCCTGATCCTTTTGAATGCGGGCAATCGTATCATTGTTATGTAAGATCGAATTATCCGCCACTGCCGCCTGCGCCTCCAGCCGAGCGGCCTCCTCCTCCAGCCGGGCCGCCCCGTGGCGCACCTCGTCAATGCGCACCGTCACCTCCTGCGACTGGGCGATGATCGATTCGATCTCCTCCTCAATCTCCGCGAGCTCCCGCTCGGCGCCCTCATGCTGGGCATTGGCAAGCGAAATTTTATGCTCCTGCTCGCGCAGGCGCTCGTTAGACTGCCGGATCGTATGCAGCCAAAGGCCAATCTCCAGCTCCTTTTTCTCCTGCGCCAGCACCAAAAAGCGCTCCGCCTTCTCGCTCTGCTCCCGCAGGGGCTCCACGCGCGCTTCCAGCTCGGAGAGAATATCCTTCAAGCGCACCAGGTTTTCCTGCGCCTGTTCTAAGCGGCGATTCGCATCCGTACGCCGGTAGCGGTAGTGGGAGATCCCAGCCGCTTCCTCAAACATCTCGCGCCGTTCGCCGGATTTTGCGGAGATCATATCCGCAATTTTGCCCTGGCTGACGATCGAATAGCCATCGCGCCCGAGGCCCGTATCCATAAACAGCTCATGGATATCCTTGAGCCGCACGGCGTTTCCATTGATACGGTATTCGCCCTCGCCGGAGCGGTAATAGCGGCGGGTTACGGCCACTTCGTCCTCATCGAGCGAGAGGGCGCGGTCGCGGTTATCGAGCCGCAGCGTCACCTCGGCAAAGCCCTGCGCCCTGCGCACGCCGGTGCCGCTGAATACCACATCCTCCATCTTCGAGCCGCGCAGGCTTTTGGTGGACTGCTCGCCGAGCACCCAGCGCACCGCGTCGGAAACGTTGCTCTTTCCGCTGCCATTGGGGCCGACAACGCAGGTGATCCCCTTGTCAAAGGTGAGCACCGTTTTATCCGGGAAGGACTTAAAGCCCTGCATTTCAAGTGATTTTAAAATCATCCGGTATGGAACCTCCAAATTCAGCCGGCAGACATCAGATCTCAGTCATCAGAGCGAAAGGATTGATCCGCCCAACGTCTGACATCTCATATCTGGCGCCCTGCTTTTACTTCATATTTTTTGCAGCCTGCATCCGCTGCGATCCGGCAGTCAAAGCCTTGCTCCTTCAGCCGTTTTAGATTTCTGCGGTGCTGACCCGCCATTTGGGAAACACAATGCGGAGCCACTCTCAAAGCTGCTTTCGAGCCTTCCGGCAGGCATTCCCGCAGCGCGTAAAGCGCGTTTTGATAATAAATTTCGCCTTCGCACAGCTCCCGGAACGCCGGGTGCCACGGCCCGGCGATATAGCCCTTCTCCACATCGCCGCCCGCATGCAGGCCAAGGCGGATTACCGGCACGCCGGCCTCTTCACACCGCAGAAGAAGCGAGGCGCAGAGAGAAACCGCTTCTTCCAGCAGCTGTGGCAAATATGTGCCGGATAGGTACTGTTCCGCCAAAAGCGTGCCCTCTAAAACGATGGTCGGATAAATCCGCATGGTGTCAGGCTCAAGAGACAACAGCTGGCAAAGTGTATTCTCTGCGCCTGCGGGCGTATCTCCCGGCAGGCCCGTCATCATTTGCAGGCCGAGCTCAAAGCCCATCTCACGGATACGCCGAGCGGCTGACTCTACCTCCCGCGCCGTATGACCACGGCCGTTTTGCAAAAGAACGCGGTCATCCATGCTCTGCGCGCCGAGCTCAATGGCGGTCACGCCAGATTGCTTTAAAAGGGAAAGCACATCCGTTTCCACCGCGTCCGGCCGGGTAGAAACACGGATGCCTGCGATTTGCCCCCGTTCCAGATACGGCTGCGCTGCATCCAGCAATTCCCGCATATATGCCCTATCAATCGCCGTGAAGCTGCCGCCAAAGAAGGCGAGCTGCGCGCCCGCACAATCCCGCGTGCGTAAGGTGCGCAGGGCCGTTTCTACAGCGGCTGACACATCCGCCGCGCGCGGTTTTTTCAACGCACCGGAAATACTCTTTTGATTACAGAAGCTGCACTGGTGCGGGCAGCCCTCGTGCGGAATGAATAGGGCAATGTTAATATGCTTCCCGCTCACAGGCCCATCAGCGCGAGCGCCTCGCGCGCAGCCGCCTGCTCGGCAAGCTTTTTGCTCCGGCCCGTGCCACAGCCGATGATATTGCTGTTGAGGTGCACTTCCACAGTAAAGGATTTATCATGATCCGGCCCGCTCTCATCCGTGAGCACATATTCCAGCTCCTCCTCCGGATTCTGCTGGATGATCTCTTGAAGCGTGGTTTTATAATCCTTGAAGGGCAGGCTGTGCTGCACCGCATCCTTGATAAAACGCAACACAAAGGTGCGCGCGCTTTCGATCCCGCCGTCGAGGTAAATGGATGCGATCACCGCCTCAAATGCGTCCGCTAGGATTGAGGGCCGCTCACGGCCACCCGTGTTCTCCTCCCCGTGGCCCAGGCGCAAATATTTCCCTAAGGAAACCTCCAGCGCAAAGCCGTGCAAGGATTTTTCACATACCGTAGCCGCGCGCAGCTTCGTCAGCTTGCCCTCCGGCAGATGAGAAAAATGGCGGTAAAAATAATCCGCAGTGATAAAGCCGAGCACGGAATCCCCTAAAAATTCCAGCCGCTCGTTGCTGCCATAGGGCACCTGCCGCTCGTTCGCATAGGAGGAGTGCGTCAGCGCGCGCTCCAGCAAGTTTTGATCCCGATAGGCATACCCCAGCTTTTGCTCCAGCTCCTTGAGCTGTTCCTGACCGTTCATCCGTATGACCGTCCTTTCCATGCCCGCTCTAAAAATGCGTGTAGGCTACCGTCCGTTAGGCTTCCGACGCCTGGGCGGACTTTGTCACTGCATTTGCAATATTTTCGATCACGCCTGTTTCACTGAACTGCTTCGCTTGCCGGATCGCGCTGCAAAATGCCTTCGCATTGGAGGAGCCGTGCGCCTTGATCACCGGCTTTGAGATACCCAGCAGAGGCGCTCCGCCGAACTCGGTGTAATCCATCCGCTTTTTGAAATCCATCAGCCCATTTTTGATCATCAAAGCGCTGAGCTTTGTGATCGCATTCTGTTTAAAAATGCCCTTGATGTTAGCCATCATCGCCCCGGCCACACCCTCATACATTTTTAGAAGCATATTGCCCGTGAAGCCATCCGCCACCAGCACGTCGCACGCGCCGAAGGGGACGTCGCGCGCTTCGACATTGCCAATAAAATGGTAAGAGGAAGCCTCCATCAGCCCATAGGCCTCCAGCTGGAGCGGCCCGCCCTTGGTTTTTTCCGTGCCGATATTGGCAAGCCCCACGCGCGGCTGTTCCACACCGAGCACCTTTTGCATATAAAAGCTGCCCATTGCGCCGAACTGATCGAGCATCTGCGCGGTGCATTCCACATTCGCGCCACAGTCCATCAGCAAAAACGGCGCCTCGTTCGATGGCAGGACACTGGCAATCGCCGCGCGGCGCACCCCACGAATGCGCTTGACAAGAAGCGTTGCGCCTGCCACCAGCGCACCCGTGCTGCCCGCGGAGACGAACGCATCGCCCTGGCCCTCAGCCAATGCTTTCAGGCCGATCGCCATAGAGGTATTCCCCTTCTCCTTCGCAATGCTTGTCGGCGCATCCTCCATGCCCATCACATCCGGCGCGTGGAGGATTTCCATTCGGTTGAGGGAAATCCCACTTTCCTGCGCGCAGGCCTTGATTTTTGCCTCGTCGCCCGTGAGGAGGATGGTAACCCCCAGCTCGCGCACTGCCGTTTCGCAGCCTTTCAGAATGGCAAGCGGCGCGTTATCCCCGCCGAATGCGTCTGCAATGATTTTCATCCGTCCGACCTTCTCTCCATATGTTGTGCATTTTCATGCCGTTTTATTGATGGATGCCTTCCTCCCGCAGCCAGGCGGAAAGAGCTGCCAGTGCCCGGGTAGAAAGCGATTCATATCTCTCCCTTTTCTCACGAACCGGCCTTTCCAGCGGCGGCAGTACGCCGAAATTTGCTCCCATCGGCTGAAAATTCTTCACCGACGGATCGCTGATATAGCCTGCCAGCGCGCCGAGCATCGTCTCCCGCGGCAAAACCAGCGGGTCTTGCCCACGAAGCCTGCGCGCTGCGTTGAGCCCTGCAAGGACGCCGGAACCGGCTGATTCCATATAGCCCTCCACGCCTGTGATCTGCCCGGCAAAGAACAAATCCGGTCTCTTGCGCATAGAGTAATCCGCGTTTAACAGCCGCGGAGAATCGAGAAAGGTATTGCGGTGCATCACGCCGTAGCGCAGGAATTCCGCGTTTTTGAGCGCCGGGATCATCGAAAACACGCGCTTCTGCTCGCCAAATTTCAGGTTGGTCTGGAAGCCTACGAGGTTATACATCGTTCCGCCCGCATTCTCTTTGCGCAATTGCAGAACCGCCCACGGCCTATGCCCGGTGCGCGGGTCTCGCAACCCTACCGGCTTTAAAGGGCCGAAGCGCATCGTATCCGCCCCGCGGGAGGCCATCACCTCAATAGGCATACAACCTTCGTAAACGCCTTTCTTTTTGTCAAACGTATGCAGTGGGGCGCTTTCGGCATGGAGGAGAGCATCATAAAACGCCTCATATTCCTCCTTGTCCATCGGGCAGTTAATATAGTCGTCCTCCCCGCCCCGACCATAACGGGATTGGGTGAAGGCGCAATCCATATCAACGCTATCTGCACTCACAATTGGTGCGGCGGCGTCGAAAAAGCTCAGCGCTTCGCCGCATAACGCGGCAATCTCCCCCGCGAGCGCGTCGGAGGCGAGCGGCCCTGCCGCGATAACCGTGACGCCCTGTTTCGGGACCGCCGTCGCCTCCCGATGCTCAACCGTGATGCGCGCATGCGCACAGATTTGCTCTGTGACTAGGCGGGAAAACTGCTCTCGATCCACCGCGAGCGCACCGCCCGCCGGAACACGGCTTTCATAGGCGCAGGCAACACACAGAGAGCCCAGCACCTGCATCTCGGCTTTCAGCAGGCCCGCGGCGGGAGCGAGCCGCTCCGCTTTCAGGGAATTCGAGCAAACAAGCTCCGCAAATCCGGCGCTGTGGTGGGCGGGAGAGAAGCGGATGGGCTTCATCTCAACGAGCGTTACCTCAACGCCTGCCTGCGCCAGCTGCCAAGCTGCTTCGCAGCCTGCGAGCCCCGCGCCAATTACTGTTGCCTGATTCTCCATGGATTGGATTCCTTTCTGAATTTACGATTCTGCTTCCGGCTTTTCTTCCGATTCGGCGGCGCCCTTCTTCTTGCGCTCCGCCTTGCGCTCATAGCCGCAATCCTCATTTAGGCAGACGATCAGGCCGCCGCGCCGTTTGAAGAGGGATTTGCCGCACTTTGGGCAGGTTTCCGCTGTGGGCTGATCCCAGGTCATAAACGTGCAGTCCGGATAATTGCTGCATCCATAAAACGGATAGCCGCGCTTTGACTTCTTCATAATCACCTTGCCGCCGCACCGCGGGCAGAATGCGCCCGTTTCCTGCACAAGGGGCTTTGTATTTTTGCATTCCGGGTAGCCGGGGCAGGCGAGAAATTTGCCATACCGCCCTACCTTGACCACCATCATACGCCCGCACTTTTCACAGGGGATATCCGTTTCATCTTCGGCGAGCTTGATTTTGACGTCCTTCATCTCCTCCTTGACCTTTTGGAGGGTCACGTCGAAGTCGTCATAAAACGCATGAAGCATCTTAATATAATCCTCCTGGCCCTCGCCGACCTTGTCGAGCGACGATTCCATGGAGGCGGTAAATTTTGTGTTGACGATCTTGGGGAACTTTTCGCGCAACAGCTTCGTCATCGCCTCGCCCAGCTCCGTGGGGTGCAGCTGCTTTGCCTCGCGCTTGACGTAATCCCGGCCAGTGATCGTTGAGATAATGGAGGCATATGTGCTCGGGCGGCCAATGCCGTTTTCCTCCAGCGTTTTGATCAGTGAGGCCTCTGTATAGCGGGGCGGCGGCTGTGTAAAGTGCTGGTTTCCGCCGATCTCCTTGAGCTTTAATTTGTCGCCCTCCTTAATCTCCGGCAGGCGGCCGTCCGCTTCTGCATCATCCGTGCTCTCCTCATAAAGGACCGTGAATCCATCAAATTTGATGGAGTAGCCGCTGGCAGTAAAAAGATAATGTCCACCTTCCTGCGGCTCCTGTGCAGGCAGCGCCTCAATCTCCGCGCGGACAGTATTTTGAATACAATTGGCCATCAAGCTCGCCATAAAGCGCTTCCAGATCAGGTTATACAGCTTATATTGATCGGCCGTCAGGCTCTTTTTTGCCTGCTCCGGTGTGAGCTCCGGCATGGTGGGGCGAATCGCCTCGTGCCCATCCTGCGCGTTGGCACGGGATTTAAAATAACGCGGTTTATCCGGCAGATATTTCTCACCCCAATGCTCCTTGATATAATCATTGCCCTGCGCGCGCGCCTCCTCGGAGATGCGTAGAGAATCCGTTCTCATGTAAGTGATAAGGCCCACAGAGCCAATGCCTTCCACTTCAACGCCCTCATAGAGCTCCTGCGCCGCTTTCATCGTCCGGCGGGCCTGGAAGCCCATGCGCCGCGATGCCTCCTGTTGCAGGGTGGATGTGATAAAGGGCGGGGCCGGGCTTTTGCGGCGTGTGCCCTTTTTGACTGTTTTTACACGGTATTGCGCGCCGTCGAGCTGCGAAAGGATCGCATCGGCCTGCTCCTTATTTTCAATTTTTATCTTGCCCTGCTCATTGCCGTAAAACGCGGCGGCAAACACGCGGCGCGTGCTCGGGGTAAGAAATTTTGCATCAAGCGACCAATATTCCTCCGGTTTGAAGGCGCGAATTTCCTCTTCACGGTCTACAATCATCCGCAGCGCTACGCTCTGCACACGCCCGGCGGATAGTCCACGGTGAATTTTTTGAGAAACAAAAGGGCTGAGCTTATATCCCACCAGTCGGTCAAGGATCCGGCGTGCCTGCTGCGCGTTGACCAGATCCATATCCACCACATGAGGGTTCTCCATGCCGTTTTTGACGCCCGTTTTTGTGATTTCATTGAAGGTTACGCGGTTGGCCTCGCTCAAATCTAAATTCAGAATCGTTGCAAGGTGCCACGAGATCGCCTCTCCCTCGCGGTCAGGGTCGGTCGCAAGAAAAACCTTGTCGCTTGCGGCGGCGGTTTTTTTCAGGTCTTTCACAAATTGCTCCTTCCCCTTAATAATCGCATACTTTGGCGCAAAGTCTTTTTTCACATCCACACTAAGGCGCGCGGGCGGCAAATCTCGCACATGGCCCATCGAAGCGGTTACTTCATAACCTTTTCCCAGATATTTCTGAATCGTCTTGGCTTTTGCCGGAGACTCCACAATTACAAGCTTTGACATATCATCATCCTAAAAAATAAAATATATAAAATTACGAAGGCAGGGTGCGTGACAAAACTGATTATGACCAGATGGAGCAACGCGGTATGCGCCGCTCACGAGAACGGGTAGCTCTCGGTTATTTCTTATAACAATGTATAGCGCCTGCCAGATTCCGGCCGCACCAAACCGTATAGCTCCAGCTCTGTAAAAGCGCGCAGGATATCCTGCGCCGGAAGGCGCAAACGATCGGCCGCCTCATCCACATACAGCGCGCCCGCGCTGAGAAGCGTCAACAACTGTTTCGCCGGTGCGCTCAGGTGCTCCGGCATGCTTTTGCTGCCGGCAGCTTGGGCGGAAACAGCCTGTGTTTCCCTTATATTATGCATCCGTGCGCAATTATGCATGTTGTGAAGTGCCTGCCCTTGTTTTTTTTGCAGTTTTGCAAAGGGCCTATCCGCTCCGGTCAGATGGAGTGTGTCCGGATACAGGTATTGATATTCCTCCAACACATCCATTGCAGTGAGCACCGGCTTCGCCCCATCCCGGATGAGCCGGTTTGCTCCGGTATAGGCGGAGCTGACGATATCGCCAGGCACGGCGAACACGTCCCGCCCTTGCTCTAGCGCGCAGCGCGCCGTAATCAGGGAACCGCTCTTTTCACCTGCCTCAATCACGACTGTTCCACAGCTCACACCGGAGAGCAGCCGGTTTCGCACCGGAAAGGTTGTGCGGCCAGGCGGCGTGCCAGGCGGAAACTCACTGACCACCGCCCCATGTGCGGCAATCGACTCGCGCAGATATTGGTTTTCCATCAAATAACGTGCACCGAGCCCGCAGCCGAGAAACGCAACCGTCTCCCCGCCACCCTCCAGCGCGCCCATATGAGCCGCCGAATCAATGCCCAGCGCCCCGCCGCTGACGACAACTGCACCCGCTTGGGCAAACGCTTTGCATAAACCCTGCGCGATCTGCCTACCCTGAAAAGAAGCTTCCCGCGCGCCAACCACGGCCAAGGCCACACGCCCGTCCAAATCCGGCATCCGCCCCCACACATACAAGGCGGCCGGGAAATTCGGAATAGCCCGCAGCCTCTTGGGATAACACGGGTCTTCCGGCGTAAGGGCCAGCCAGCCGTTGCCCGCGCACTGCTTCAAAATCTCCTCTGCCTGCGTCAGCCTTTGGGAACGCAGCTTTTCCAACTGCCTAGCCGTAAACAAGCCCGCGAGCTTCCATTCCAGCTCGCCTGCCTCATACAGGCGGCGCGCCGTGCCAAAATAAGCAATGGCCTCCTCCAAACGCGATTGCACACCCAACGCGGATTGCAGCCAAATCCAATAGCATCGGTCATCCATGCATATGCCATCCTTTTCATTCATTCAGGGGAAGGGCACGGGAATTACCGCTCACGCATCATTTCCCACATGAGGATTGCGGCCGCAGCGGAAGCGTTTAGCGACTCCGCACGCCCGCGCATTGGGATTGTTACAAGCGCATCGCAAAGCGCCATCGTTTCCCGCGTGACGCCTGCTCCCTCATTGCCAACGACGCACACTGTCCGTGGTCCGAGGCCCGCCTCTGCAACGGGAAGCGCATCCACGCGCGGCGTGGATGCAAAAAGCCGCATACCCTGCGCCCGGCAGGCATGCAGGGCTGCCTCCATGGAATCCATGCGCAGCACAGGCACCCTCAAAAGGGAGCCCATGGCAGCACGCTGCGCTTTGGGGCTATAAAGATCGCATCCGCCCGAAACAATCAGGCCGCTTAACCCCAGCGCTTCCGCCGTGCGGGCGACCGCGCCAAGGTTGGATGGATCTTGAATATTCTCAAGGGCGATATAGCTGCCATTCTTTTCTATTGTATCGTCGCCCGGGCGTTTGTCAAGTACCTCGCAGATGCAAAAAATGCCCTGCGGGGATTGTGTATCCCCCAAACGGCGGCTAATTTCCTCTGTAATCAAAAAAACGGAAGCGGCTCTTTCCTTCAAAAAGGCCGTCTCCTTCGGGTAGCGTTCCAATGCCTGGCGGGTTAAAAAAAGCTGACGCAACGGTATGCCTGTTTGCCCCGCATCCATGCATAGCCGGGCTCCCTCCAATACGAAAAGCCCCTCCTCACGCCGCGCGGCGGCAGAGGAAAGCAGCTGCGCGGCAGCCTTCACACGGGCGTTTGAGCGGCTGGTAATCTCCTCCATAGGATTCCTCCTTGATCTAAGCGCTGGAAAATGCAAAGAAAAACACGCCCGAGTCACCCCGGGCGCGGCTTCACAATTCATTATTTCAACGCTGCTTTTGCCTGCTCGGCCAGGGAGGTAAAGGCAGCCGGGTCCGCAATGGCGATCTCAGAAAGCATCTTGCGGTTGAGCGTTACATTCGCCTTCTTCAGGCCATTCATGAAGGTGGAATAGTTCATCCCATTTTGCTTGCAGGCGGCAGAAATGCGGGTGATCCACAGGCGGCGGAAATCACGCTTTTTTTGCTTGCGGCCAATATAGGCATACTGGCCGGATTTCATAACAGCCTGCTTCGCAGTTTTGAACAGTTTGCTCTTGGAGCCGTAATATCCCTTTGCGAGCTTAAGTGTTTTATTCCTTCTCTTGCGCGTCATCATCGCGCCTTTGATACGAGCCATGGTAGGTTACCTCCGTTAATGTAAATGTTTCTTGCGTGTCTCTCTTATTTATACGGAACCAGGCGCTTAATCTGCTTCTGGTTCGTGGTGTCCGCCACGCTCGTTTTGCGCAGGTTTCTCTTGCGCTTTGTGTTCTTCTTGGTCAGGATGTGAGATTTGTTGGCATGGGCACGGATCGGTTTGCCGTTTTTCGACATTTTAAAGCGCTTTTTTGCACCGCTATGGGTTTTAATTTTCGGCATGATAAATATCCTCCTTATTACTTCACTGGTTTTGCTGCCAAGAACATAATCATGGAACGGCCCTCAAGCTTGGCGGGGTTTTCTACGCTGCTCTCCTCTTGAAGCTCTTGTGCAAAGCGCTTCATAATCTCCAAGCCGTTTTGAGGGTGCGCCATCTCGCGGCCACGGAACCGGATGGAAACCTTGACTTTGTTCCCTTCCTTCAGGAACCGTCTGGCATGGCCGGCTTTGGTTTCAAAGTCGTGCTTGTCAATGTTCAATGACAGGCGGATTTCCTTGATCTCCACGATATGCTGATTTTTTCTTGCTTCCTTCTCCCGCTTGGCCTGCTCAAAGCGGTACTTCCCGTAGTCCATAATCTTACATACGGGCGGCGTGGCCTGGGGAGCAATTTTGACAAGGTCAAGGTCCTTCTCCTCGGCGATACGTAGCGCTTCCCGCGCAGACATGATGCCAAGCTGCTCGCCTGCATCCGTGATCACCCGGATCTCCCGGTCACGGATTTGTTCATTGATCTGCATGTCTTTGTTGCTAATGTTCAAGCACCTCCAAAACCTGTTGGGCACCGCCGGGTTACCGGCAGGGCCAAAATTAAAAAGCGCGGACAATCCTTCGTCCACGCTCAACACACAAAAATAGGGGCTACTTTGCCCTGTATTCCGGTATTGACCTGACGCGGGCACTCCCGGCAGGTGAGAACAAAAGGCGTCCTTCTTTCTTGTACCCGAGTATTATAGCAGATGGGGAACCGCCCGTCAAGCCTCTTGCCTGATTTTTTCTATTATCTATGAGGAACCCCCTTTTCTTGCACGAAACGGCCCCGCACACGCAATACATGAACGGGGCCGCCTCTATTCAGTTGTTATGGAAAAAGCTTGACGATTATACTATAGCCCATCCGGCATGATCTGTCAACTGTTTTGAACAGAAATTCTGTCAATCGCGCTGATAAAATCTGCATTTTCACAAAAAGCGATTGTAAATAATGCCTGCGCCTGATAGAATGATAGCATACTTCAATAGAGAGAGGTTCACTTTTATGGAGATTATTTGGAATTCCTTGCTCATCGCCGCCGCCGTATGCCTTGTGCTCTTCCTTCTGGCCACAGCAGTCGGCGCCGTTTTTTTCAAAATGGTTCTGGTACGGGAGAAACATCCCGGCGACCCGATGAACAAAAGTCATGTCACGCCGGAGGAGTTGGAGCGCTGGCGCAAAGCTGTCCGCGAGGGAAACGACTGGGTGGCCTCGCATAAAACACAGGAGGTTGCGATTACCTCTCACGACGGTCTCAATCTGCGCGGCCTGCTGGTGCCCGCTGAGGGCGGCATGGAGCATAGCCGCAAATTCCTCCTCGCCATCCACGGCTACCGCAGCGGCCCAATGCGTGAATATTATTACATGCTGCCCTTTTACCACTCGCTCGGCTATCATGTGCTGATGCCGGATGACCGCGCGCACGGAAAGAGCGAGGGCAGCTATATCGGCTTTGGCTGGCTCGACCGCCTTGATTGCATCGCATGGGTCCATTACATCGTCGACACTTACGGCCAGGACTGTGAAATTGTCATGCAGGGGATCTCCATGGGCGCGGCAACTGTGATGAACGCCTCCGGGGAGGCGCTTCCTCCCCAGGTGAAGGGGATCATTGAGGACTGCGGCTTTTCTACTGCAAAGGATGTATTCGCCCACGAGGCAAAGCTGCGCTACAAGCTGCCCGCCTGGCCGCTGATTCCGGCGGCCAGCATGGTATGCGGGCTGATTGCAGGCTACCGCTTTGCTCAGGATGAGCCCGTCAGGCAGATTCAAAAAGCGAAGGTACCCTTCCTTTTTATTCATGGCAGCCGAGATGATTTTGTGCCAACTCCGATGGTGCATGAAGTTTATGATGCGTGCCCAACACATAAGACGAAGCTCCTTGTGGAAGGCGCCGCGCACGCGATGGCATATCTGGAGGACCGGGAGGGCTATGAAAAGGCGGTAAGGGCTTTTCTGGAACGCGTGACTACGCCAACGGAGTTGCCGGTTGAATAGTGTAATATAAAAAACGGTTCTATGAATCGTTTCAGCGTGGCAGAAGCGAAACAACGCCTCTGCCGCGCTTTCTTTCTTCCACTTCTTCCGCTTTTAAAAGAACTTCAGCTGCGTACCCTCGTATCCCAACCGGCTCGCCCGCACGATATCCTGCATCTGATATAAAATGCCCGCCTCCTCACACGCTTTGGAAAACAGTCCCCACAGCTCCTTCGCCCGGCGGCTCACACAACGGTAATCACGACGGTACTGCCGCTCATACTGCGCCCGCAGCCCTTCACCCGGAAAAAGCGCATCGAGCTTTGCGAGATACCATTCCCGCTGGTTCTCCCGCAAGGTCATGCCAAAGGCTGGGTAGATAAATTTCGCACCGCATTGTGCCGCGCGTGCGATGATCCCCAGCACATTTTCCGGCGTATCCTCCAGAAACGGCAGTACGGGCATCAGCAGAATTCCCGCGAACAGGCCCGACTCTATCAATTGCGCAAGCGCATGAAACCGCTCGGAGGAGAGCGGCGCGCCCGGCTCAATTCTTCGGCTAAGCGCATCGTCGCAGGTGGTAATAGTCAGCTTGCAGACCACGGGCATCTCCGCCCGGATTTCCTGCAAGATATCAATATCACGAGTAATAAGCGTGCCTTTTGTGGCGATTGCCGCACCAAAGCCGAAGGCTGCCAGCAGCTCTAAGGCATGGCGCGTGGCCTCCAGCTCGCGCTCATAGGGGTTATAGGGGTCGCTCATCGAACCCGTGCCCACAACGCCGGGCTTCACCTTGCGCCGCAGGTCGTCGCGCACAATTTGAAGCGCGTTCTCCTTGATGCGCACCTGGTCAAAATGATCAATCCGGTAGCAATCCGACCGGCTGTCGCAATAGATGCAGCCATGGCAACAGCCGCGGTAAAGATTCATATTGTAATCCGTGCCGAACCATTCGCTGCTTTTTGTGCGTGTGACAATGGTTTTGGCGGGCACCGTTTCAATGGGCGGAAGCATCTGATCGCCTGCCTTTGCTGAAATTGGGGATCGTGGCCAGGGTTATCCGCCCGCAAAGCATTGTAAAACAGCCAAAGAAGTTTGCCGCTGCCTCAGCCCTGCGCCGCGTTCCCTTTCCACCGTTTGAGCGTGGGGAACCAGGCGAGCATCTGCCTGCGCGCCTGCTCCGGATCCAAATACATGCCCATATCCTGCCCGATCTTTACACAGCAATCAATCATTTCCTCCATCGTGCAATCCTGCTTGAACGCGCCTTTGTCATAACAGTAGCAGCAGTAGTCGTTATTCCGGCTCCCATCCGCATTGGTTGCAAAGTGCGCCTCCTGCGTCATCGGCATCCCGCAGCTCTGGCAAAATATTTTTTCATCCATGTTGACCATCCTTTCCAATTGCGATGGATTCAGGATAACAAAAATAAGCTGACATCTGCGTGTCATATATGGCCAGGCTCATAAAGCGAAACAATCTCCCGCACGCGGCGGAGCAATTTTTCACGCACCTGAGGCGGGCTGAGGACACGGACGTTCGCACCATATTGTAACAGCATGCTGTAGAGCCACTCCGCATCCGGCGCATAGGTCCGCACGGTGAAGCTACCGTCCTCCTCCTTGATAATCGCGCTATGGGGGAATAGATCATAAACCTGATAGGCCATCTGCGGCGCAAACCGCAGCACGATCTGGAGCGGAGGCTGATCGCCTCCGTTATCTGTTTTCGCCCCCGCCTCCTCTCCCTCAGTGGAAAGCCTAGCCGGGTCAAAGCCCTCATGCAAAAGCTCCACTTCGTCCATCCGGCAGATTTTAAAGGTGCGCATGGCGCCGCGTTTTTCGCACCAGGCACGCAAGTACCATCCTCCACCCCGAAACAGCAGCTTCAGCGGCGCAGCGGTGCGCTCGCTTCTTTCGCCTGCGGCGCTGTAATAAATGAAATGCAGCTTTTGACGGCTCAGAATGGCATCCTTAAGGAGGTTAAATTTCCGCTTTTCCCCCTCATCGCTGCCCCAATCCCAACCCCAATGAGAAAAATCCACTTCGATCCAATCTGCCCCCTGGCGGCGAAACAGAGTATTGACCCGCTCGAGCACCTCTTCCCCGCCCGCATGTGTGGCAGCAACGCTTTGCAGCGCAAATAAGATTTCATCCTGTTCCCGCTCGGACAGCAGGGACTTATCCAATACGAAATCGGGCAGTAGGCTTACGCCGCCGCCCCGCCCGCGGCTACAATAAACTGGGATCCCTGCACCGGAAAGCAGGTCGATATCCCGGTAAATCGTGCGCACGGAAACCTCAAACCGCTCCGCGAGCGCGGCCGCTGTAACACTCCCCTTCTCCAGCAGCAGGTAGATGATTTCGAATAGACGATTGATCTGCACGGCGCTCCCCCCTTTGATTGGTTATGAGTATAGCACAAATGTTCGCACACCACAAGCTGTTCGGTGATTTCTCATTTTATATGGATTTCCTGGGTCGAATTTACATATAGCAATTCGACTTACCCGTGTAGAAAGTCATATTCATTTTGAAACACCACGTTAGGATCTGGAATGTTATGCATCATCAATCTCCTATTCTGTTTTGAAAATCACCTCTATTTAAATTTGGGCCGCGTAGCGATCTCCCTTCTCTCTCGCATTTCTTTCCTCAAAATAACGCATCCTTTCCCACTGTTCGGGAGGGTTTGTCTCTTAATACAATGCCGTTTCCACTGGTCATTCACACATACTGAACGGCGCAATCCTCCCCATTGGGAGAGGGGGATTTCTTTTTTATTCTGGAATCAGTGCAAAGCGCAGTTGATACGGCCTGCCGCTGGGGAGCCGATGCTGCTCTTGTGGGAGCGCGCCCCAACTATTATCCCCACCGAGCCCTGCCTGCCGTGCCAATACACGCACAAAGAGCCGACCGCTCTCCGGCAGATCCTTTTCATGGGTAGCCGTCTCCAATTCCTCCGGCGACCAGCGGCAAACCGAGAGCGTAAAGGGCGTTTCTTCCACGCTTTCAATGCGCAGCGAACGCTTTTCCCCTTGCAGCGAGGCAAAGCGCACATCCGTGCGCGCCCCATTCTCCTGCGGACGCAAATAAGGGACATACATTTCATCAATCGGGATGTTGTAAAGGCCAATATCCGCGGCTGCTTGCCGGTCGCTGTAATTCTCCTGTGGCCCGCGCCCCAGATAGGTGAGCGATTCATAGCTGGCCGCCGTTTCAAAGCATACTCCAACCTCCGGCAACTCGGGAAGCCTGCCATCCGGCTGGAATTGCAGCTCAACCAGCACGCCCGCCTGCGTGATGGTATAGGTCAGCACCCCATCACACGCCGGCTCAGAGGGGATGATAAACCGGCTCGTTACCCGCACTACGCCGCGCGGTGCATCCTGCGCAGCCACCGTATAGGGCGCATAAATGCAGTTTTGCCCTGCAAAGCGCCACACGGCGCAGCGCACCGGCATATGGTTTCCCCGGTCGTTATCCGTGCAAGCACGCCAGAAGGACGGGCGAAGCGGAGCAGATAAATATTCCTGCCCTTTCCTACAAAGCGAGACGAGCTGCCCCGTCCGCCGAGAAAAACGCACGCAGAGCGATTCTCCCTGGATCGAAAGCGCGCCATAGCTTTCCAGGATCGTCAGATACTTTTCCGGGCGTGCAAAGCGCCGCCCAATCGCCATTGGATTGCTCACAAACTGTGCGCGAGCAATCTCTGTGCCCGCTTTTGCCCAAGGGGTATCCTCACGCAGGAGAACAGAAAGATTCAGATAGCATTCCTGCCGGCAGATCCGGTTGAGCTCCAGCTCCAACAGCCGCGTTTTCCCCGGGGCCAGAGCAAAATAGAAGGACGCGCCGCGCAGGAATTCTCCACCGCAAACTTGCTCCCAGCGGAATTCGAATTCCGACAGGTCAGTAAACAAAAAGTGGTTGCCAATTTCAATCGTCCCGCGCTCCGCATCAAGAGCGCGAAACGAAATATTCTGATAAAGCCGCCGAATTTCCGCAAGCTTCGGGCTTGGCGTGCGATCTGCAAATAACAGCCCATTGCCGCAAAAATTGCCGTCGTTCGGCCTGTCGCCAAAATCCCCGCCATAGGCAAAATAGTCTCTGCCCCGGTCATCCTTGGTGAGAATCGCCTGATCGACAAAATCCCAAATGAATGCGCCCTGCATGTGCGGCTCCTCTTCCAGCATCCGCGTATACCGCTCCACCCCACCGCAGGAATTGCCCATCGCGTGGGCAAATTCACACAGCAGAAACGGCCGATCCGGATGGGTGTGGAGAAACTCCCGCGCTTGCTCGGGCGACGCATACATCATGCTGTATACATCCGTTACGGAAAGATCCTGCTCCGGATTGCCCCAAACGGACTCATAATGCACCGGGCGGGAAGGATCCTTCTCCCGCAGCCAGTCGTGCATTTTCTGAATGTTTGCCCCACCGCCCGACTCATTGCCGAGTGACCACAGGATGATGCTGGCGTGATTTTTATCCCGCTCATACAACGATCGGATGCGGCCCATGCAGGCGTTCTCCCACTGCGGCAGACTACCCGGCAGCGCGGGGCAGCCCGGGGCGACGCCACCCTGTGTGCCATGTGCTTCCAGATTATTTTCATCAATGAGATACAGCCCGTATTCATCACAGATATCATACCAGGCTGGATGATTGGGGTAGTGGGCGGTACGCACAGCGTTGATATGATTCGCTTTCATCACCAGGGCGTCCGCGATCATTTCCTCCCGTGTGAGCGTTCGCCCGCTTCGGCAGGAGAACTCGTGCCTGTTAATGCCTTTGAGCACTAGTCGGCGGCCGTTGAGCAGCAAAATCCCGCCCCGGATCTCCACACGGCGAAAGCCCGCTTTCAAGGGGACATATTCCAGCACGCCTTCATCCCCGCTTAGGGCAAACAGCACTGTATAAAGGTGCGGCTTCTCCGCGCTCCATAGCTTGGCCTTCGCAATTGTTGCATGCAGGGAAAGTTGGCCTCCCTCCGGCACATCCGCACTGTCATAACCAACAATGACGCCGCCATCGAGCACCGTCATCTCAAGCCTTTGGCCGGGTTTTGGCGTATCGACCCACGCGGAAGCTTCCAGCTCCCCGTTTTGATAGGCGGCGTCCGGCAGGGCTGAAAGGGCAATATCCGCTAGGAAGCTCTCATTTGCAGCATATAGGTATACATCCCGAAAGATGCCTGCAAACCGCCAGAAATCCTGATCCTCCAGCCAGCTTCCAGTGCACCAGCGGTAAACCTCCACACCAATTAGATTTTTCCCCGGATGCAAAAACGCCGTCAACTCAAATTCTGAGGGGCCAAAAGAATTCTCCGCATAGCCGATCCGGTTCCCATTGACAAAAAGATAAAAGGCGGATTCCACTCCCTCAAATCGGAGAAAAACGCGTTTCTCCGCCCAGGCGACAGGGAGCTGAAAGCTTTTGAGGTAGCACCCCACCGGATTCGTTTCCACCGGCGCATAGGGCGGAACAGGCTCCTCCTTCCCTTCCCATGGATACTGCATATTGCAGTATTGCGGCACGCCATAGCCCTGCATCTGCCAAGAGCCGGGCACCTCAATCGTATTATAACCTGCTGCGCGAAAATTTGGATCGGCAAACCCCTCCGGCCGTTTCTGGTGATTGGGGTAAAGGCGAAAGCGCCATTTCCCGTTGAGCGGCATACAACGGGCCGACTGCAACCCCGCTTCAGAAAGCGCCTCCCGTTTGTCCGCATAGCGAAAAAATGCAGCACGCTCCGGCATCCGGCCGATTCCGGTCAGGTCGGGGCGGTTTTGCCATTCGGCATATCCGTCAATTATTTCCTCCATGAGCCAAACACTCCCGATCAATCTTCGTAAATAGGCGGTGAAAAACCGGCTGGATCACTCATCTGCCCAGCTCATCTCTCACCCAATTAGAAACACAGCAGCAAACAGCCGATGGGCCTCTGCCGCTCAGCTATTTTGCGAATCTTCAAATGAAGATTCTTTCTATTCTATTTTATAATGAAAGAAAGCCCACGGCCAAAAGCCCTGGGCAACTACCGGCACACAATCCTGTTATTCAATTTCTGAATCATCCTCGCCCTGCTCGCCGTGATGCTGCAATTCGCCACCCTCTGCAAAGCCCTTCCCGGTTAAAACAGCGGCAATTGTTTGAAACAGAATCCGAATATCCATGAAAAGCGTATGATGCTCCACATAGTAAGCATCATAGGCCACCTTTTGCTCCGCGGTCAATAAGTCGCGCCCATTCACCTGTGCAAGGCCCGTCACACCGGGCCGCATCCGGTACACGCCGGATGCTTCGCGCAGGGAACGGATTTCCTCTTCCTCCGGGATTAACGGACGAGGGCCAACAAAGCTCATTTCCCCCCGCAGAATGTTAAACAGCTGCGGCAGCTCATCCAGGCTCGTCTTGCGCAAAAAACGCCCGCACCGGGTCACGCAATGGTCAAATTCTTTCAAATCAGCAGTTGGCGCGTTTCGCGTGCCCTGCTTCATCGTGCGGAATTTGCGGATATCAAAAAGCTGATTATTAAGCCCAACACGTTTTTGCCGAAACACAATCGGCCGCCCGCTATCTATTAAGATGACCATACTGAGCAACAACAACACCGGCGAAAGGAGGATAATCGCCAACAGACTGCAAATAAAATCGAAGAATCGTTTCATTCCCACACCTCTGTACAGATTTCTCTCCTCTGAAAAACACTGCGTTGTTGAGTATAGCAGATTTCATGAGATTTTTCAATTGTTTTGTCGAAAAATCACAATAGATGTAACAATTCCCTCCCTGATCAGTGGCCAGAGGCAACTTTTTGCGGCATTTATTGCCTCATATTTTACCGGCCCCCACCCCAAAAAATATAGTCTGACGCCAGCACAGCACGCACAGGCGCCCCGTCCCGGCCCACGATTTTCACCGGTGGAGCGATCAAAAAATAATCTCCCGGCGGTGCCGCTTCCAAACATAGGCCTTCCAGCACTGCAATATTCTCCTGCAAAAGTGCACGGTGTGGGCGGGCTTGATTTCCAGGGCAGCCAACAGACTGCGCATCTGTCCCTACCAAACGCACGCCGAGCATGGCCAGTTCATCGCCTGCACTTTCCAAAAAATAGGCGCCGCCGCCGCTTTTAAACAGCACGCGTTCACAGCCGGGCTTTACCAGTGCGTCAATCTGCTCGCCCGTCACCGGCCCCGGCTCGATCTCCAGCACGGTACAGGGGCCGATAAAACACTCGAGCGGCATTTCTGAAATGCTCTTTCCCCCTTCGATAAAGTGCATGGGTGCATCCGCATGCGTGCCCGTATGCAGGCAGGCATACAGAGCGGACAGATTGCACTCATCTCCATTTGCGATCCGGCTAACCACGTGCAGGCGTGGCTCCGGGTCGCCCGGATAAACCGGTGCCGTGAGCAAATCGGAAGAGATATCAATCAGTTTCAATGAAACACCTCCTGTCGTTTTTCCGCAAAAAAGGCGGAGTAGCGCGTGAAGCGCCCTCCGCCTAATAAAATTATTTAAGATTGATTTTTGTTTTCATCAATGCGTTGGTGCCCACAAACAGGCCGGAGGCAATTAAAAGCTCGATGACAAAGCCCGCGATGCCGATTACCATCCCCTCCTGCGCCCCCTTGGCCGCCATGCTGGTGGAGAAGGAAACTACAATCTTGCCTGCCGTGTTAATCACAACGGTCAACGGGATGTAGGTGGTCGCCACATATAGAAGAACCTGCATCACAATATAGATCAGAAAAAAAACCGCCAGCGCCGTGAGAATCCCAAACCGCTGGAACGGGCGGACATTCGCCACCGTCACAGCAAAAAACACGGCGGATACAAACACCGCGATTTGAATGAACATGCCCACCGCCGTTACGGCAAGCGCCTTCCCAATCGCCTGCATGGAGGGTAGGCCAGCCGTGGCCATAAGCATATCCATCATGCTGCCAACCTCTTCGCCAATGGAAGACTGCACATACGCAAAGACGATAAAAAACGTTGCGATCATAAAAATATAGCTGAGCAACACCCAAACAAAGGAGACGATCGCTTTAGAGGCAAGCAGAGCGCTGCTTTTGACCGGCAGTGTATAGCTGAGATAGCCCTCCGCCCCGTAAAGCGTCCGGTTAAAATTGGTAACAACCGCCACCAGGGTAATCACCACGCAGATCAGCCCGATGATAATCAGGGCGATTGATCCGATAACGCCAACCCAGGTGACTTTCACCGCATAGGAGAGCAGCATTGCGGCAAGCGCGACCGCAGCGGCTATGTAAATATTCATTACAGAATGGGCGCTCGACTGAAACTCATGCTTAATTAATTTCCCAAGCATAAGCGAACACCTCCTTAAACGTTTCCTCCAGCGTTTTGCCGGAGGCATGGATCTCCTCCACCGCAGTGTTGACCAACACTTTTCCATTGCCGATCATCAGCGCACGGTCAAAAATGCGCTCCAGATCGTTAATCAAATGTGTTGAAAGGATAATGGAGGCATTCTCCGCATAGTTCTTCATAATAAAATCCAGGATAAACGCACGGGCAGCGGGATCAACGCCGCCAAGCGGCTCGTCGAGCAGGTAGAGCCTCGCTTTGCGGCACATTACCAGAACCAGCTGTAGCTTTTCCTGCATGCCTTTGGACATAGATTTGATCTTTTGCTTCATCGGCAGGCGAAAGCTGTTGATCATAGAAACCGCCTTTGCCTTGTCAAAATCCTCATAAAAATCGGCAAAATAGTTTACCGCGTCTACAGGCCGCATCCAATCTGCCAGATAGGTTTTTTCCGGCAGATAAGCAACGATGCTCTTCGTATACGGATCTGGGCTGTGACCGTCAATTTTTACGCTGCCTTCATAATCATTAATCAGGCCGGTCATAATTTTAATCAGCGAGGTTTTGCCGCTGCCATTCGGGCCGAGCAGCCCGATGATATTCCCCCCCTCAAACGAGACGGAAATATCCTCCAGCACCTTGTTTTTTCCATAGGATTTCGACAGGTGCTCTATGTCGATCAGGTTCGCCATGTTGCAGCCTCCTTCAGGCGTGTTCCGTTTTCTTCCATCATAAAGGATTGAAGTCCAAAGTCAATAGACAATTTGTAAATTGTGAACATGAAAAAGCAAAAAAGAGCCGTCCCCTTTTTCGTCATCCTCACGCACCGGTTTGCGCCGCCACAAATAATCTGGCGCGAAAGGCCTTGCTTTCGGCATCGCCTGACTGCGCATATAGGACGCATCAAATGTTACAGACAAATTGTTAGTCTTTCTTTAAACATATTATTTTGATACCCATCGAATGAATTGGGATGCTTCTTTTCAAAAGGCCATAGAAAAAAATGAAATTGGGCTTACAATTACAGAAAAATTTAGTCAAAACTATTTCGGAGCAAAATCGCTATATAACGCAGATAAACAATAAATAGATATCACAGAAATCTTAATTGATGAAAAAACTTACAAAGAAATTCCTTTGATATACCTTGATGGCTTTCCATCTTGGCAAGTTGGCTCAGGTTCCTATATCACACTTAAGAACCGATACTTATATGAGTGGAGAAGCTATACTTCTCAATTTGAAGAAGAAGATGGGCACGATATGAAGCTGACACGAATCGACTGCAACACAGGCAAGGTAGAAATCGTCGATGAATTCAAGTTGAATTCACCTCTCATCTATCTCTGCAAAATTGATGAAGAGCATTTTCTTTCTTACTATGTCGTAAAGGCGCCATCGAAAAAAATCGAATATGCGACATTAACAGTCGCCACAATTTATTCTCTTGATGGAACCAAGAAAGAAATCATCCGTGAAATATATGAAAACGACGTAGATTGGACGGATAGCGAAGGCACGTTGATTGAGCGCTTCGCCGTGAAAGACGGTGAGATTTACGGCTTTGGCCGCCGGATTTCCGGCTCATACAAGTTTTTTCTCTATCACTATGATCATAATGGAAAATTACTGGAAACGGAGGCGGTACCGGGATTTGAAAACATCATCGGCGAGGAACAACCTCTGGATTTTTTGCTGGTCGGCGATTATATGGTTTTTCGCACCTACGAAAGCCTGACGAGTTACATTTGCAAACGAACGTCAAACGGAACAGAATTGATCATGAAAGGGGCAGACGGAAATGTTTCCTATGCGATTTCCACAATCAATTCAGAATCACAAAACAGCACATATATTTTCTTTATAGAAAGTAATGTGAAGGACGACGACACATTATAAAGAAAAAGAATGCCCGCTCTATGCAATTGAGGTCGAAAGTGGTAAAATAATAGCAGCCAATTTCCCCATTCCCCTTAAGAAGCCTTATTTTGTAGGTATGCGCTCATTATCAAACGGCGACTTACTAGTTACATATTGTGAGAAAGAATATGACCCATTGAAGCAAATCCAATTCCTGTTGCCTTGTGACAAACTCCATGCACTTTTTCATCAAGCTTCTTAAACTAGTAGTATTCCTCTAAGAGACGTAAACGTGGATCGATATTTATGGACTGGTAGGTAACATCAACGCGCATCTGATAAAAACATGAAGCTGTGTTTCAAAAGCATCCCAAGAAACAAAAAGAGACATATCCATGAATGAATATGATTAAATTGATGAATTCCCCATTGCCTCTTCCCATATGAGAAGGGGCGAGGGGGAATCTTTTTCCGCATGAAAGCAAAGGCACGAAAGCCTCTAACAGGCTGATGATGAAATATCAGTTCTTTGGAAGAGCCGGCGGTCTCAACCATGAACCCTTTCTATTTCTCTGCGAATGCCCAGCTCCCCGGCCACGCGCATCAGATTATCCACGTCGCCCTGCACCAGCTTCCCGTTTTGATCCGGCGGCAAATTGATCACCATCATATTATTTGTCTTTTCAAGAATGCGATAATTCCGGATGATCTCCTGCGCGTCCATCAGCGGTTTGTCTGCATACGTATCGGAATAAAACCAACTGAACTCCTTGCGGGAACAGATCGTCTGCTCAAAGGGAAGATAATATTCCTTTTTGTTAAAGGTGTATATTTTCGGGTCGTCCTCCCGGCACATGTGCGGATCCCACAGCCGAAAGTCCGAGGGAAACATCCGCAGAGGGTCACGGTCACGATAATTCCTAGGCTCATAGCGTTTTTGCGGACCGCCCTTCTTTTCGCTGTATTTCCCAACGGTATGGTTCACGCCAATCTGGCACATGGGCTGCATCTGCTTTACATGGTTATATAGCCGATCCAGCTGCCACGCGCGGCACGGTTTATCCCACGCGCCGTCAAACCAGAGCTCCACCACCTCGCCATATCGGCCGTCCAGCAGCTCCGTCAAATGCTTTTCCATGTACTGGACATAGGCCTCGTCATCCCCGTAGCATAATTCGTGCCGATCCCAAAGCGAATAGTAGAGGCCCAGCCGGAGGCCATATTTTCGGCAGGCATCCGCCACTGCCCGGACGACGTCGGTCTGATTCGGGGAGTAATTGACGGAATAGGTGGTGGTGTGCGTATCCCACAGGCAAAAGCCGTCGTGGTGCTTGGTGATCAGGACGACATAATTCATCCCCGCCTCATAAGCCGTGCGCACCCAACTGTCCGCATCGATCGCAGAGGGGCAGTAGCTCTCGACCGGCAGCGTTCCGTCCGACCACTCCGTGTTGTTGAACGTGTTGACACCAAAGTGGAGGAACATACCGAATCGGCGTTGCATCTGCGCTAACTGGCCCTCGTTCGGCTGTAAAGAAGGCTGCTGCATAATTGGATAGGTTCGGGAGGGATAGGGCGCCATTTTCTTTTGAAAAAACATCGTTCTCTTTTCCTTTCTTTATATTGGGGAAGACAAAAATGGCCTCATCACAGGGGGGCGTTTGGGTAAAAAAGAACCCGCAGCACTCAAAATGCGGGCCACAGGTTTGTGTCATTAGGTAGAAATAGATGCAAACGAGGTTATGCTCATAACCCACACAACAAATTGGAAGTTATCTCTGTTTGCTCTTTTGGTTAAATCTCATCGTTATAATACTTTTTGATTAAGTCAATCAAATCTTTAGCAACCTCACGAATTTCAAACAACTCATGCTCCCAAATATAAATCGCTGATGTATCGGTTTCACCATTAGGAAGAACACGATAACAGTAGTAATCACCACATCCGTTTGTTGCAAAATAGATGTTTCGATTTACTTTTTCTTCGAACTCGCCTTCCTCAAAGTATTCCGCCATAACGCTTCTATTTCTCTCAACATTTTCTATTATTTCCTTGACCGAAAGCAAAAACCACTGATCTCCGTCTGTTTCCCTAAGGAGTGCTTTTAATTCGTTGGGGAGGGAATACCCTACATATTTTTCTGCTTTAGCAAGTTCACTCTCATCACACGGTTTTTGCAACTTTGCCCATTCGTTATCTTTAATTAATTCTGTTAATATCTCTCTAAACACTGTTCTTCCTCTAGAATTTTAAATGATTGCTCTGTATTCCGTATATTATATAAATAACCTTGATTGCAGTATAACAAAAAAGTCAGGTTAAAGCAAATGCAAACCTGCATTTATTTTAACCTGACTTTCGTGTGAAGCGACTACATACGAGATATTTTCGCTTTGTTTTTATCAGTGCTTGAACTCTCACACTATTTTAGCAGTCGAGCAGAGATTGCTTTATTTTGAGACCGCCTATAAAAATTACCGTGATTTGCTCTTTGGAATCTACCGTCACGCATTCGAGTATCTGTCTGACCATTTGGTCATCGTACTCCATCGGTCGGTTCTTCAGTCCATCTAGGATGGTATAGATATCGTCGAGTCGGTGCTTGGTATTGATTCGTTTTTGCTGAATTTCTTGCAGTTGTTCAAGCTGCTTTTGCAGTTCGGTCTTTTCCGTAATCAGTGCCGATGCTCTTGTATCGTCGAAGGTATCCACTGTGTCAGACGATACGCCGCTCAGCATAGCTTTGAACTCTGCATCGATTTCAGCGATTCGCACCTGAATGTTCAGCGCGTTATCCTCGGTAGTGTTTTCCTCGAAGCCCATTCCGATGTGGAGTTTCAGCATCTTTAGCACGTCACTGTTCTTGAGTGCAGTATCCATTATAGCTTTCATGATGGCTCGGTGCAGTATGCTTTCTTCAACACTTGGTGAGTTGTGACAGTATTTCTTGCCGAAGTCAAGCCGATTGATACATCGCCACACGATTTTCTTTTGACCGCTGATCGTCCATGTGCATCTGCGGTACGGCGTTTTGCATTCTCCGCAGACGAGAAGCTCGGTTAGTGCGTATTTGCTTGAGTATCGACCTTGCTCGGTTTTCGAGCCTTTCTGCTTGACCTTTTTCTTGCTATTACGCCGAGCGATTTCTTCTTGGACTCTACTGAATGTAAGGGCGTCGATGATTGCCGGATGGTTGTTCTCCACGTAGTATTTCGGGCGGTCGCCGTTATTAATCATGACCTTCTTGGATATGCAGTCCTTGATGTAGGTCTTGTTGATGATGGCATCGCCTTTATACTTTTCATTGGTTAGGATGGATTGTATCGTGGAAAACTGCCATTTAGGTTTTCCCGATGGACTCGGTATTTGTAGATCTTCGAGCTTCTGTGCGATACCGCCGAGGCTGTCACCTGCGAGGAAGCGATCATATATGAATCTTACGATTTCCGCTTCATCAGGATCAATTTCGGGTTTGCCGTCAGCTCCTTTTCGGTAGCCGAGGAAGTTCTTGTAGTGGAACGGTACATTGCCTTCCTTTGCACTTTGCGCCTTGCCCCAGCGGACGTTGGCGCTGATGTTCTCGGATTCGCTCTGTGCGATGCATCCGTAGATGGTTATATAAAATTCCGCACCGGGTTGGTTGCTGTGGATGCCTTGTTCCTCGAAGTACACATCCACGCCGAGATCCCGAAGCATTCGCACAAATTTGAGGCAGTCCACGGTATTTCTTGCGAATCGGGCGATGGACTTGACGATAATCATGTCGATCTTGCCTTGCTTGCATCGGCGGATCATTCGGTTAAACTCATCACGCTTTTTGTAGCTCGTTCCGGTGATACCCTTATCGGCATAGATGCCTTCGAGCATCCAGCCGGGTTCGGCATTGATGCGGTCGGTATAGTGCTTGACCTGTGTTTCATAGCTGTGTAGCTGTTCCTCTTGTTTAGTGGACACTCGGCAGTAGGCTGCTACTCGAATGGCACGGTATGTGCTGTTTACCGTTTCTTGAACGGAGATCGTCGGTTCGATAACTCTTACGACCTTTGGTGATTTAGCCGTCTGTTGCTGTACCATGTGTCTGCTCCTTTCCTATGAATTGCCCGTTCAGAAGGATGATCCCCACCGTTAGGTCGGTGTAGAGGACGATCTCGCTGACCGTTTTATTAATTATTTGAACACTCTCTGTTGAATGATCTCTCATAAGCTCCGCTTGGAGTTTTCTCGCAGTGTAGGGCGTGTTGTCGATACTCTCATATCGCTTGCTGATGCCTTCCAGGAGCTTCTTTCGCAGGCTTTCCTTATCCACCTCGGCTGTATCGAACAGCCGTGCAATCTCGTTGTTTACACGCCTTACTGCCATGCTTGGTTCGGATTCGCTTATGTCCGTTAGTTGGATGCGTTCGGGGGTGATGCCTGTGAGGATGCTATTGATGGCTTCAAGCAGGTCTCTGTCGGCTATTTTGATGAGCGTCTTGCATTCATTACTTTCGCAGATCCATCGCTGTTGTACCTTGCATCGGCTGTCGTGCCTGCGAAGCATTCGACCACCGCATATCGGGCATTTTACGGGGACTGTGATTTGGAAAATGTCTGTTTTGCGGTCGGTGTCTTTTTGGGTGTTTCTGCTTTCCTTGATTCTCTGCATCGCCGTATGAGTTTCTTCTGTGATAATTGCCGGAAAGGGGTCTTTACCAAGGTATCGCTTGTCCTCGATGATACGCTTGAGTCTTGACTTGTTCCAACCGATAATTTCGGGCATATATTCAACTCTCTGTTCGTTGAGGGTGGTTGCTATGTCCAGGAGCGATTGTCCGTTAAGGTATGCGGTACATATCTGTTTGACGATCTCGCTTTCTTGGGGATGCAGCACGATAATACCGTTTTCGTATTTATATCCGTAGGGCACTGTCCTGTTCTTCATATTGATCCACACCTTCCTTTCTCGTCGATGTTTTCTGTCAGTTCAATCTCACCCATGAGGCGTATGGTCAACCGGGTATTGTCATCTACGGTAATTCGGTCTACGATACCATCGAACAGTTCCTGGTCGAATTCGCTTGTTGGGATATGGTCGGCGAGAATGCCGTCCAGTGTTTTGATGCTGTCAAGCCACTCTGCATCCTCGTCATCCGCAAGGCGTTTCTTTCGCTCACCTCTTAGTTCGGTGATTCTTCCGCTGATTTCGGAAGACTGCGTTGCGTAGTCAGCGGCGTTTAGGATTCCGCTTGTGTGTAGTCTTGTTACTACAAGGTTCTTCGCACCCAGATCAGCGATTTCTCTGTCGATCTCACGAATTCGGTCGTGCATCATACTTGTTCTGTTCTGCATCGTTGTGATCTGCCGTATCAGTGTTCCAAGCAGTTCCTCTTGGTGATCTTTGAGCTTCAGCACCATCGTTTTGAAGGTGTCGTACACCATATCCTCTCGGACTCGTCTGCTCTTACAGTCCGTGGCTCCCGCTGCTCTGCCGGAGCAGGTCCAGTAGGCTGTGCCAGCCGTTACGATTCTGCGGAAGCTTCTACCGCATTCGGGACATCGGAGCTTTCCGGTCAGTGGGTATGAGCCCCTTGTGCTGTTTCTGACTGGCTTTCTTGATTTGAGCAGTTCTTGTACTGCTTCGTAGGTTTCTCGGCTGACGATGGGCGGATTGCTGTTCTCCACGTAGTATTGCGGCATTTGACCTTTGTTTCGTACTTGTCGGTACGGAAGGGTTTCGGTAGTGAATTTCTTTTGGAGCAGCACGTCACCCATATACCGTTCATTGGTAAGGATGTATTTGATTGTTGCGCTGTGCCATTTTGAATGCCCGTATCTTCTCGGCACCACCTCATCGTTTAGGATGTTGGCGATTGCCTGCGTACCGAGCCCTTGCAGGTACAGATTGAATATTCTGCGGACGATGATTGCTTCTGTTTCTTCAATCACCATTTCGCCCTTTACCAATCTGAAACCGTATGCGGGGCAGGTGCAGTTGAACTCGCCGGACTGCATTCTCTTTTGGTAGCTCCAACGCATATTCCCCGATATAGCTTCACTTTCCTGTTGCGCAGCCATACCGGGGAATGTTACGATCATTTCCATATTCAGCTTGTCGGTGTCGATACCTTGTTCCTCGAAGAATACGCAGACGTTGAAATCCTTGAGCAGTCGGAGAGTGACGAGCAGTTCTTCCGTATTTCTCGCAAGGCGCGATACCGACTTGACGATGATGCGGTCGATTTTGCCTTTTTGACAGTCCTTGAGCAATCTGTTCAGCTCATCGCGCTTTTTCATCTCGGTGCCTGTCAGACCTTCATCAGCGTAGATGCCCACAAGCTCATACTCGGAATTTGCCTTCGTGTACTCGCTGTAGTGCCGAATCTGCGCGGCAAAGGAATGGAGCTGATCGGCGGAATCACTTGATACTCTGCAATAGGCTGCCAATCTGATCTTGGTGGTTATCTGTGGCTTTACGGTTGTGATTTCCGTAATCTTCATGTGTTTCTCCTTTCCGCAGGTTATCCCTGCTGTGCTGTTTGCCATTTGGCAACACAAACACTACCACGAGAGTTCGGAACAGTCCAGCGACTATCCGCAGAATTTGCTTTTCAGACACATATTTTTTCTGCGTCGTAGTGAGCTGCGCTGATGCGAACGATTCTCTTGTATTCTTCTTCGTTTATGAGCTGCATTTCGAGCAGCATTTTTAGTAGCCCTACGCTGTAGGCAAAGGCTGAATTGTTATGGTCTTGCTTCATTTTAATAGCACCTCCAAATATTTGATGCCGAAACTGATCACGATGGCCTTGTCTATAGTTCCCATCGTTTTCTTATCGAGCTTTCCGATGTAACCGTCAAGACGGGATTTATCAATGGTCCTGATCTGTTCCAACAGGACGATAGATTCCGATTTCATAAACTCTGCCGTGAAGGTCACATGGGTTGGCAGAGCTGCTTTTGTTTTTCTGCCTGTGATTGCCGCCACGATGGTGGTGGGGCTGTGTTTATTGCCCGTATCGTTTTGCAGAATGAGGACAGGGCAGACACCGCCTTGCTCACTACCGACAACGGGACTTAAATCGGCGTAATAGATTTCGCCTCGTTTGATATCTTTCATTGTTGGCCTCCGTTATAAGTAAAAAAGGCGGCCGAATGCTTTGGGAGCAAACGACCGCCTTGTATTGTTAGTATCAATCGTTTTGTGCTTGTGCCGATATTAGAACCACGCCATCCCTCGGCTAACGGGAACACACCCATCGGTCATGCATTTGACCTCATTGGAATCTCACCACCCCCAGGATCGCTGCGGGGCGCTCTCATTGGTTGCGACGGCTCACGGCTCTGCGACCGCTTCAACGCTCGACCTGTTGACTGAACGCAAGTATCTTTAATGCCTCTGCCTGTCATCGCCTTCGTTACGGGTGCGCCGTAGCGTCTGAGTCTTGAAGGCGACAGGTTCTCGTCCAAAAGAAAAAGGGTGAAGCCTGCGCGTTCGCTCATGTGGCTCGCCGGTTTTGCCGACAGCAGAGGGAAAGTGGTGGGTGCGCTGTACTATGAACTTGTCAAGGAGCATCGGAGACCTACAGAAAAAGCCCCCTCACTTGTACAAGGGAAAAAGTGAGGGGGCTGATAACCTCAAAATTTCAATTTTCTAAAAAAATCTTGAGTTTTGCCAATATTCTGTTCTTACGTTTGTGAATTGCCACCTGCGACACACCGCATTCTTTGGCGTACTCACGCTCGGTCTTGCCTTTGAAAAACAATGCCTGAATCAGTTCTTGTTCTTTCTCCGGCAGCATAGATATTATTAAGCGGAGATTGTCCAGCAGAAGAAGATGGGCAACAGTGTCTGCAACATCCTCGGTATCATCCGATATGTAATCAGTACCGTTATCATCCTCTGTGTCGAAAGCGTCAATAGACAACAAACCGTATTTGATGTCGAGTCTTTTAAGATATGTCAGTCTGTCCTTCGTTCTGTAAAAGTCCTCGTAGTGTTCTTGGTCAACTTCCAATAGGAAGCCCTGAACGGGGATGAAATACCTATCTACATAGGTTGGATCATTGTCCTTGAGGTTCTCGAATTCCTCGTAGGATATCTCCACATATTCGCCGTTCTCTAATATAAAAACCTTTCTCGGTGCATATTTTTTCACCGTAATGTACCTCCAATCAATCGTTTTTGAAAATTTCAAAACGATTGATTGGGAGGATCACGGCAGCCTACGCCACTATTGCGCCGACGGGCAGAAAGGAAAAAGGCGTGATGGGAAACGCCAAACTCGCCCCTTGAAAAACGAGGGGCAAATTTGGCGTTACGGATAGGATATAGGTGTCTGCCGGGAGGCTTGTCCGAGCCACCAGGGGGCTTCGACGATTTCTTGTGGTGCCGATGCGTATGGTGGGTTCGGTGACCGCCTCCGTGCGCTGTCCATCGGATAAAGGTCAGATGGACTATGTATGGAGTCTTATTTGCCATTGGTAACATCCTCGCCGTAAGGGCAGCACAGCCGCCTTACGGTGGATGTGTTGCTATTGCGGTGGGCTATGCTGCCACGCCATTCCTTTTTCTTGTTTTGCTTGTATGTGTAACTGCGGTTGGATCTCCGTATCCAAAGCAGATTACCTCCTTCGTATAGGTAGTATGTTAGATTTTGCAGATTGCGGTTATCTTATATCGCTTTTCCTCGCAATTTGTCGAGGGGATAAAAAAGGAGCGCCCAACTTGTTTTTACTCCAAGTTGAGCGCTCTCAATTTATGTTCATTTCCGGGTGGCATATTCAATATTTTATTGTGCTGTAGCATGGTTATACACCTCATTTCTTTTTCTATAAAAAGTCGCAAACGGGCGATGGCGGCTCCAACCGTCACCGCCCTTGCAGGTGGAAATATATTTTATATCGTCAAATAAATTATAGCAGTCAGTTTCCTCTCATTTTCCTCGAAATTGCCTGATTTTGTACAAGTAAATCGCAATACTCGTCAAAATCCAACAATTAAAATTGTGTCAGTCAAGATCCGTCACGGAACAAATTTATAACCAACACTATGTACGCTTTTGATATACTCCGGCACATTGGGAACCACTTTTATCTTTCGGCGTATGTTGCTTATATGATTGCTGATTGCCTTGCGAGAGAAAAAATCCAGTTTTTCATGCCAGACAGTATCTATAATCATTTCATAAGTGAACACACGCCTGGGATTTAGAATCAGCAGTGCAAGAATATCAAACTCTTTAGCTGTCAAATCAATTTCCTGTCCACTTATTTCAACAGAACGATGTTCAAGGCAGAACGACAACTCACCGTATGTAATGGTTGTTAATTTCTCATGCTGCCACTTCGCATTATAATATTTTTCCATGTGTTCACCTCCAATCGTTTGTAAAGTAATTGTTTATTTTTCTTCCTTTTTCGTCTTTACGCAGAAAACAAAATAAACTATGTGGAACAACCATACACCTCCGAGAATAATGCACGGAACATAAACTGCCTTCAAAAGCATAATAACACAACTGAAAGCCATCAGCAGCGTTACTGTAATCATAACACGGATCTTCGTAGCCCATGTCATACCCTGACCTTTCACATAACTTTCAAGGTTTTTCTTGTACAGCTTCGTGTTGATAAACCAAGTATGTAATTTTTCAGAACTCTTTGCAAAGCTGACTGTTGCAAGCAGTAGAAACGGAAACGCCGGAAGCATGGGAACTACCGCACCGACTGCACCGAGTCCTACGCCGATACAGCCGAGGACGATCCAAAATATCTTTTTCAAATTCATTGCTCTTTCTCCAATCGTTTCTTTTCTTTTTTTGTTTCAATAACATGGCGTACAGCGGTAATAGGACGACGGAAGATCATTCTCGGTCCTGAAAACCGCATAACCTCTCGGATTTTCTCCCGCATCACAGGCTTATAGCAATGCACCTTACAGTTGGAACAAAAAGTCTTAGTCTCCATAAAGGGACACTTATCGCTCCGAAGTCTTGCGTAATTATCAAGTTCGGTACACTCTGCGCATAAGCCGTGTTTGACTCCGTGCTTTTTCTTACAGTAGAGAGCAATCATCTGCGAGACAAGTTCTTTTTCTTTTTCCCGCTTTGTTGCCGTATCCTTCGCCATCAACTCATCCTCCCGTGTTCCACGGAATAGACCTTATCCACTATCCTCATGGTCGATTTGCGATGAGACACCAGCACGACCGTGCGATTATCTTTTTCTTCTTTGAGAGATTTAAGAATTACCGCTTCATTGAGGCTGTCAAGGTTTGATGTAGGCTCGTCAAGCAGCATCAGATCTGCATTATGCAGAAAAGCACGGGCAAGACCGAGGCGCTGCCGTTCTCCGCCCGAAAGTGTATCTCCAAGCTCACCCACTGGTGTGTCATATCCCTGCGGCAATGTCATAATGAAATTGTGAACCGAAGCCTTTTTGCAAGCAGCTTCGATCTCTGCATCGGTAGCGTTCAGTTTTGCGATACGGAGATTGTTGCGGATGCTGTCGTGGAACAGATGGGTTTCTTGTGTCACAAAGCTCTCCATATCACGGAGGTTCGCAGTATTGATATCGTTTACATCTCTACCGGAGATCTTTACGCTACCTTTCTGCACCTTCCAGAATCGCATCAGGAGCTTGAGCAAGGTGGATTTACCGCTGCCGCTTCGACCGACAATGCCAATAACGGAGCCTTGGGGAATATCAACAGATACATCATCGAGAATGGTTTCCTCACCGTAGGCAAAGGTAACATTTTCAGCCGATGCACCGGTAAAGGTAATATTCTTTTTACCGCTGATTTCTTCCACAGCAGGTGTTTCGTCGAGAATATCCAGCACACGGTTTCCTGCGGCAAAGGTGTTCTGCAAGGTGCTGCCGAGATTGGCCAGAGCCACCACCGGGCCGAAAGAACTCATAAGAGCGATGGTCGGAATCAAAACTCCGATAAACTCCACATCGCCATTCTGACACATCACAGCCGAGGTAAACAGCATAGCAAGATCAAAGATCAGAATAACAGTATTGGTCACCGCTTGATTTCGTCCTGCGGTACGCTTCATTCGCTTTTCGTCTGCGGAGAGTGCATCCGTCTGTGCGTTCATATCGTCCATACGCTTCTGTCCCCGGCCGTATTGCAGTGTTTCGGAAAGACCTCTGAGGCTGTCCAGCACAAAACCGGAAAGATTGCCGGACTTGGTACGGAACTTCATACCGTCATCACCGCTGAGCTTGGATGTAAGCAACGGAATGATCAGTCCTACCGTGATATATGCCGCAAAAGCGATCCCTGCAAGCACAAGGCTGTAACTACTGATGAAAATGCACATTGCGGTACAAAACAGCACAGCGATTACAATGGGCGAAATGGTGTGGGCATAGAACACTTCCAACAGCTCGATATCCGAAGTGATGACCGAGATCAGGTTGCCCTTGTCCTTGCCTTCCAGCTTTGCCGGGCAAAGTCTGCGAAGCGCTTTGAATACTTTTTGACGGATCAGCGCCAATAGTTTGAAGGCGATAAAGTGGTTACACGCCTGCTCCGCATAACGGAGAAATCCGCGAACGAGAGCAAACAGAATCACCGACACGAATAACACCGTCAAGGTGAAGGGAGTATCAACACCGAGGATATCCGCCGCCGCATAACCGCCAAATACGGTGATAAAGGTGGCGCACAAGTGTCCGATCAATCCCATCGTAATGGCAAGCACCATAAATCCTGCAAGCGGCTTCACAAGACCAATGAGCCGCATCATAACATGAAATCCGCTTCTTTTTTTCATACCGGCTCACCGTCCTTTCCGTAGTTTTCAAGGGATTGCTGTGCGTTCCACAGTTTTGCGTATACGCCGTTCTTTTGAAGCAGAACTTCATGATTGCCGCTTTCCACGATGTTTCCCTTATCCATTACATAGATATTATCCGAGCCTACCACATTGGCAAGGCGGTGGGAAATGAGGATAACGGTCTTTGTCTTCGCCAGTGCATGAATTTCACGCATAATATCGTTTTCGCTCTCCACATCAATGTTAGAGGTGGCTTCGTCAAAGATATATACGGGGCTGTCGTGCAGAAGTGCCCGGGCAAGTGCCAAACGCTGACATTGGCCGCCCGAAAGGTTGGAGGCTCTTTCAGCAAGAGGTGTATCCAAGCCTTTTTCGCATTTTAAGAACGCCGACAGATTTACTCTGTCCAGAACCGCCCAGAGCTGTTCATCGGTGGCTGACGGGCATCCCATCCGCAGATTATCCCGAACACTGCCCTTAAACAAATAACTTTGGTGGCTGATGTAAGTAAGGTTCTGCATCAGGCTTGCTTCATTCAAGTCGTTCAGTTCTTTGCCGCCTATAGTAACGGAACCGATATAGCCTTTATTTCTGCCCATTAGGATCGCCGATACGGTAGATTTACCGCAGCCGGATTCACCCACAATGGAGGTGAAGCTGCCCATCGGGAAAGTCATATTGACCCCGTGCAGGATCTCACGGTCTTCCTCATAGGAGAAGTGCAGATCCTTGCAAACGATAGAGTAATCCGCACCGACCGTCTCGTTCTTTTCTTCCGTTTCGGGCAGATCGAGCAGACGGAAGATCTTATCGCTTGCCGCCATACCGTTCATGGCGATATGGAAAAAGGAGCCGAGCAGTCGCATAGGGATAAAGAAATCTGCCGAGAGCAGGATAATCAGCAAACATCCGGCAAGATCGATATTGCCTGCCGCATACTGCGTTGCCGACAAAATCACGCCCAGCGCTGCGCCTCCGTATGCTATTAAGTCCATAATAGTAATAGAGTTAAGCTGCATAGTCAGCACTTTCATGGTGATCTTGCGAAAGTGCTCGGACTCACGGTTCATTTCCTCTTGCTTAAAATCGTCCGCCTGATAGATTTTAAGGGTAGTCAAACCCTGTAGGTTTTCAAGGAAGGTATCGCCAAGTGCCGTGTACTGTCCCCAATACTTCGCAAGGAGTTTTTTTGCCCATCTCTGCACCGCAATGATTGCCACAGGGATCAGAGGTACACAGATCAACAGAACGATAGCACAAGGAAAGCTGAGAAAGCTCAGAACGATAAACAGCGTCAGCGGCGCCAGCATCGCATAGAAAAACTGCGGCAGATAGGCTCCGAAATAGGTTTCAAGCTGATCAACACCTTCTACGGCTACCTGAACCACCTCGGAGGTGTTTGCCTTTTCCTTGTAGGAGGTGCCGAGCTTCAGCAGCTTTTTGTAGATCATCTCACGCAATGTCTTTTTGACGGTCTTTGATGATAAGTAACTCATCTTGCTCGACAGCGTGGTACAGATAAACCGCACGAGCACCGCCACTGCTGCAATAATAAGGGTAGTGATAATAGAGGTGGTGTCCGCCGTCTTTTCAAACAGCTTTGCAAGAAGTGTTGTAATGCTCGCCATCATCGTGATATTTGCCGCAAGGGATATCCATTGGCAAATCACATTTCCGGCGATGTATTTTTTGCTGTCGGGCACTGTCCCGATCAGCCGTTTATTGATCATCATGGTCGTTACGCCCTTTCATATATTTTCGGCATAAATGCTTTACAGCGGCGCTTACCGCAAGCATCCCGATAACAATTCCCACGACAAGTAATATCTCCCATTTCATCCTTCTGCCACCGCACCTTCTCTGCGTGGCTCCAGCAGGGATTTCAATGCCAGAAAGCTTTCGGGGCCGACCGAGTGCTCCAGCTCACAGGCGTCTCTTATCGCAATATCCTCATCTACGCCGAGGCTGATCAAAAGCTCCTTAAAGGTCATGTGTCGGTCATGTGTTTCCACTGCAATTTTTTTGCCAAGCTCAGTCAGGTGGATGGAATAATCCGATTCCATCGTCACATAGCCTTCCTCACGGAGCATCTTCATTGCCACGCATACCGTAGGTCTTGTAATTCCCATTTCGGCGGCAATGGTAACGCCGTGAACCTCGCCCTTTTTCGAGAGCAGATAGATGGTTTTCAGATAATCTTCGCGGCCTCTTTTATGTTTCATTTGATTGCCGCCTCCTTTCTGCTTTCCCGTCATACGGGTAGGATAAAGGGCTTGCCGTTGACAGAGGAGATATTCAGCTCCACATCGTAAACTTCCTTTACCAATTCGGAGGTAATTACTTCCTCCGGTAAGCCCTGTGCAATAATTTTTCCATCCTTCATCGCAACGATCTCATCGCTGTAATAAAGGGACTGATTGATGTCGTGTAAAACCATGACGATGGTAATGCCGTATTTACGGTTCAGCTCTCGGATCAGCTTCAAAATCTGCAACTGATAACGAATATCGAGATAGGTGGTCGGCTCGTCCAAGAACAAGGTCTTGGTGTCCTGCGCCAGAGCCATTGCGATCCACACTCTCTGCTTCTGTCCGCCTGAGAGCTGAGACACAGGTTTATCCTTATGTTTTAAGGTGTGGGTGATCTCCATTGCCCAACGTACCTTTTGCTCGTCTTCCTGTGCATCGGGAGAAAGGCCGAGAGTGTGGTACGGTGTTCTACCGTAGCCCACCAGTTTTTCTACCGTCAGATCGGCGGGAGCGGTATTGTACTGATGCACGATAGCCGCCTGCCTCGCAAAATCTTTCAAACGGATTCCGGCGATATCCTTACCATATAAGCTGATATTGCCCGTGTCAGGCTTTAAGTTCTTTGTCATCAGATTGAACAGCGTGGACTTGCCGCAGCCGTTGGCACCGATGAGCGTGGTGATCTTGCCTTCGTGAAGGTCAAAAGACAGTCCTTTCAACACCTCATGCTTGCCGTAAGCAAAAGAAAGGTCTCTGACCGAGTATGTAACCTTATTGTCCATAGCCATGCTTTGACCTCCTTAACAGCAGAATGAAGAACGGACCGCCCACTACCGACATAATGATAGATGCACTGATCTCATAAGGGTACGCAACGGTGCGTCCGATGGTATCGGCAAGCAACAGCGTAAAAGCACCCAGCAGTATGGTGTAAGGCACCAAAACCTTGTGATTGGAGCCTACCAGCAGTCTTGCGATGTGGGGAACGATCAAGCCGAGGAAACTGATGGGGCCGATTACCGCCGTGGAGATCGCGGCAAGCAGAACGGCAACGACCGAAATGACGATACGGCTTCTCGTTACGTTCACACCGAGGGAGCGTGCCGTCTTGTCCTCCAAGGCCAATAGGTTGCACTGTCCAGTCACGAAAACCGAGGCGATAAGACCGACTACCACATACCATAATAAAGTCTCAAAATCGTCCCAGGTTTTCATCGTAATATTGGCGTTGACAATGCTTGCTACACCGGAATAGTTACTGCCGGTGCCGGAGTTGAAAGCACTCATAAGACCGGAGAACATGGCGTTTACCGCCACACCTACAAGGATGATACGCAGAGGACTAAGCCCGCCCTTATAGGAAAGACTGTAAACCAGGAAAAATGCGATCATACCGCCGATGAAAGCAAACAGAGGCGTAAAGAAATACAAAGACGGGAAAAAGGCAGTGATCAATACTGCAACAAGGCTTGCACCGCTGCTGATACCGATGATACCGGGATCGGCAAGAGCGTTCTTCATCACGGCCTGTAAAAGCACGCCGGATACCGCCATTGCCGCACCGCCGAACATGGCGATAAAGATTCGGGGAAAACGCAGGTCATAGATAGTCGCCACATTGGGGTTATATTCAACAAACAATCCTTTGAACAGTTCGGTGGGTGTGACCTTTAAGCTGCCGGTATTAACGGCAAACAGAAAAAGTACCAAAAGCCCAGCCGCTGTGATCGCAAAGGACAGTATTTTCTTTCTTGTGCTGATCAAGAGTATAAAACCTCCTTTTCTGTGTTGTTAGATGCACCTAACATAAGATTTTTGATAAAGCCCGCTATTACAGCGAGCTTTATCTAAGGTAAAAATTCGCTTTATTCTCCATATAATATCGATTTGAGATCTTCCAACGCATCTTTATACCGGAAGGTTGCGCTCATACCGCATTTTTCGTTATCAAGGTCATAAACCTTTCCGTTTTTAACGGCATCAAAATGCTTCCATATATTATTATTCTTGAATTCTTCTTCAAACATGATAGCAACCTGCTCCGGCATAGCATGAGAGGTTCGGAGAATGATGTCCGGTTTTCTTGAAAGCATATCCTCAACATTCACATTCAAAAAATCTGTCCCGTCACCGTCACCATAAATATTTTCAGCACCAGCGAGTTTTACGAGACTTCCAACATAACTGCTTTCAGTTGCAACAACATAGGAGCCGGGCAAACCCATAAGAATAAGAACCTTGGGAGGGTCATCCCTATGATTCTGCTCTGCAAAATCTGCTTTGAATTGTTCGTATTCTGCACACAGTTTTTCTGCCTGCTCGGTTTTACCTAACAGTTCACCGATTTCACGAATAGAATCATACATCCCATCCACACTTTTAAGATTCAGAAAATAACTTTTTACCCCGATATTCTTATATTGAGGTTTTAGCTCACCTTCAAGGGAATTAGGTGTCAGCACATAATCGACACTAAGCGACTTCAAGATTTCCATATCCGGTGCCATCGGTGAGCCAAGACTTGTGGCGTTTTCATACGGTTCGGGAATGGTATAAGCATCAGAGTGAGGAATACCAACAACATGTTCGCTCTCAACACCAAGTGCTTCCAGTATCTCACAGGTAGCAACAGATGTAGCCGCAATACGATAATCTGCGGGTAGTGCCTCACCATTATGCGATTCATTTTCTGGATGTTGATTAACGCACCCGGAGCAGATAAAAAGCAATACTCCCGTAAGAAAGAGAGAAAGCATTCTTTTGCAGTTCATTCTACATCCCTCCTTCATTAGCGCTTCTTTTTGAAGAAACAGAAGTACCAAGCACAAACGCCTGCTACAACCAAAACAGCGATTCCTCCGATTACCCATCCAGCTACATTATTACTGCCATCTGTATCATCGCCGGATATATGCTCAATATCCTCTTGAGTGCTGTCTTTTATGTCGGTGTTACTACTTACTTCGGTATTACCGCTTGTTTCACTGTTATCTGTTGACTCTTGGGAATCGGATATTTCGGTCTGCGAAGGTTCCGTTTGAGCAGATTCCGATGTTGTCGGTACTTCCTCTGATTCCGTCGCTTGATTAGTATCCGAAGTAGTGGTATTAGGGGTCTTCTGAACCATTTCGCTTACAAAGTTGCCCGTACCTGCCTGTGCCGAGCTTATGTCGGGCAAAACAAAAAACTGAACATCTCTACCCATCGGCGTTACATATATGATCGGACTGATATATCCGTCGGCGGAGAATACTTCAAATCGGTAATGATTACATGTATCACCGGTTCGCTGGCAACTTCCCGTCAGGGTGATCGCAGCCTCGTGATATGTACCGTTTTCATCCTGTACTTGAATTCGCACATTCTCAATATTTGACATTAAGCCGATGCCGATGGTTACATATGTTTTTCCGTTTGTCTGTTCAACAAGCAAATGATCCTCTACAATGCTTGCACACATACTGTCGCCGAGAGCAATATTCGTACCGCCATCCACCGTACTACCCGTTTCCGGATTCACATAGGAGGTTTGTCGGCTGACAGTATAGGCACCATCCTCCAACGTGCTTGCGAAAGCAGTAATTGCAGTCATTGACAAAAGAATCATTGCCACAAAAAGGAAAGATAAAATCTTTTTCTTCATTCATTTCACCTCAAACTTTCGTAATATCAGAACAGTGACGGCTTCCACAATTATAGTGAAGAAGCCGCCACTGTGTTGTCGCATTATCTAATATAAATCAAACACGCGGCAACCGTTTTTTATCGATTAAAAGTGGTTCTGCGCTTATTTACGAAAGTTAATACTACAATAGCACCTGCAGAGGCAATCAACAGAACAAACCAAAGGACAAGGTTGGAATTGTCTCCGGTTTGAGGGCTGTTAATGTCAGTGTTGATGTCGGTATTGTTGCCGTTCTGAGTATTATTATCAGTATCAGCCGGAGGGGTAAGCGGTTTTTCATCGATTCCTTCAGATACGATTTTGATGGAAGCAAGGTCAAATTTCAGTCTTGCATCAAGATCTTGATTACCCATCATTTCAACATGAGGATTAACCTTGGCGTTTACATACTGGCTGAGTTCATCAAGCGTAAAGGAGAAGCAAGTTGGATTACCGTCGCTGCTCTTGGTTTCAACAACAGCATTAACCCAAGTACCATCCGCCTGTTCAACCTTCATTTCCTGCAAGCTTGCGGTAATCGCACCGAAGGTCATAGGCTTCGTGTAAATGTACACAGTCTTTTCACCGTTCTTTACAACGATTCTTGCCGTATCATTGAAAGAAGCCGCTGCCATAGATGCCTTATCCTGAGTTGCGTGCCAGAGAGCAACAGGAATTTCATATGTGCCTTCTTCGAGGTTCGCAATATCGATCTTGTCATCCGAAGAATCGGTGCTCTTTTCCTGCAAAGCTGCAACTGCTTCTGTAATGGCGGTTGCCATAGCGTTTACTTCGGTCTGCTTATCAGCCTTCAAACCGCGCTCAACTGCTGCAGCAGCATCATTGACTTTTTTTACAGACTCATTGGTATACTTAGACATATCCGAAGGAACAGAAGCAATCGCCTGATCTACCAACGAATAATCTGCATCTTTGAGTACAAGACCGGAAACGGCGGTTTCAATCGCTGTAGCATAGCCGTTTACAGTTTCCTGCTTTGTAATATCAAGACCGTTTACTACTGCATTTTTTGCTGTTTCAACGGCAGCCCAAGATTCGACAGTATAAATCGTGCTGTCAGCTGGGATCTTGGCGATGGCAGCATCAACTGCGGTGTAATCTGCTCCTTTGTATTTAAGACAATCCTTAACATCATTGAGTTCAGCAATCATAGCGTTAAGGTTTTCAACAGTTTCGGGATTTGCAGCAACGCCTTTAGCTTTTGTAATTGCAGTAGTCAATGCAGCGAAGCTTTCCTCTGTGTAGTTTTCAGCAGTAATTGCCTCGCACTCTTCAATAAGAGCTTCGAGATCAGATACATCAATGACTGCAGCATCCATATCAAGAGTAAGGGTTACTGTAGTAGGATACGGATTTCCGCCACCCATTAAGTGATCCATGAAGTCAACCGTGATAGATATTTTCTGAGAACCGTTATCATCAAGATTCAAAGGAATCTCAAATTCATCCGGAACAGTAATGGGCGTCCCCTCAGTCGCCCCCATACCGGCGGTATAAACTTCTTGTTTAGTTGAGAGAATCGTTGCACTTTCAATTTCTGTAGTAGATTTATCTGCGTCAACAATCGTTGCAACATTTGCATCATATAAACTTCCGAAAAGATCAATTACCATATGATGGTTCTTGATGAGAGCAGTCTTCGTACCATCTGCATTCACAGTCACTACAACACTTGCTCCAAACGCCTTTGCAAACGCTACTTTTACCGGCTCCAAAGGTGCTGCACTAACAAGCGATGCAATCGGAACGGTATATTTTTCTGTCATATTTTGAGTAGTCTGCTCAGTCCCTTCAGCAAAGACATTAACTGCGCTCATACTCATAAGCATTACAACAGCCAGCATTAACGACAGGCTGCGCTTCAACCAATTTGATTTACTCTTTAACATAATTCTGTTACCTCCTAAATTTTCCCGTATAAGGATTGATTTGCGTTAGCCATCGCTAACTGTTTTACTTAAAAAAATAGCCGTTCACGGCGGCTCCCGTTTATGTATGTGCTCCTTTCCATTATCTTTTGGTCGGAAAGAGAAGCTGCTCGCTTCCATTCCCGATATTTTCATAAACAAGTAGCAAAATAGAAAAGTTCTATGCTTATACTCGCTTTTGACGGATAAAGTATACCATATATTTAAGCATTTGCAGCACTTAGCTTTGTCGCACTCTTGCTACAAAATCGGGCGTATTTTAGGCACTTTAGCCATATATCAGCCTCACTTGTGCGCTCATACAGGCATTTTACAGACAAAATCAGGGTGTTTTCACCCGTTCGAGGTTGTTGCACTTTTGCTACAATATTTTTGATTTTTCCATCCAAATCGCTTGACGACAGACGATTTCAGATCAAAATCGTAAAAATCGCCTTGGATTCGGGCATATGTATGATACCGCAGGAGCATTGCATCTTAAGACAAACGCTGCCGTGAAGCACCTGGCCTACGCCGGTTCCCATATTGACGAAGTTCAGAGCCTCTGCCGGGAAGGAGATCACATTGCCGTGCAGTTCCGCACTAATGAATCGTCCCGAATCGAAGTATTCCATTTTATTGACCTTGCCGTGAACCATTCTGCCGTCTGCACCGGACTTTGCAGACAGGGACAGTGCTCGGAGCTGAACGATACCGACACCGTCATTGACATACAACGTGCATGGATGCTCGAATCCCTCGTTTGCCATAGAGACATTGTTATTATTCTTCACCTGCTCTCGGTAAATGATAAAGGGAAACTGATAACAGCCGTCTTTGAGACGCTTGCAGAGGGTGGTTCCGCTAAAGGTCTTCTGATCCCGTAATTCATGCTTGATGCGGTAGCGTTCCTCGCTGGAATGGACAACCTCCATCAGCTTATCCGAGCAGTATAGTGCCCAAAAGGCAGCATCACGTCTGGCGTTCTCAACATCGACGCCCTCATAAAGCAGATGATTGGTAGCAATCTCGATACGCTCAGCGTAGCGCTCCGCTTGGGCGCGTCCGGTTTCGGTCAGGGACGGGCGGCGGACATCGGTACGGTCGATAAGACTTTCCTTCTCCAAGCCGATCATCACACGGCTGATCTTATACTTTTCTTCCTTTAAGGTACGGGAGATCCCCGTTACGGTGCAGTGCTCCGGCGCAGACTTCAAAAAGCAAAGCAAGACACGGAGCCTGAGAATATCCGGTGAGTCAGACATACATTTGTTTCTCCTTCAATGCAGTTAGCATCAACTAACCAGCAGTCAATTATAATGGCCGATCACTCGGCCAAGGGGTTGTCAAGGTCTGTTCGTGAGGAAAAGTCTTCCTCTAAATCGAACGCAAATATTATATCATATATTTTATATAATGGAGCAAACGAGTTTGTAGCACTATTGCTACAAAACAGCCCTTTTTGGGCATTCAAACACAGAAATTCTCGCTCAAACGCCTATTTTACTGCGTTTTTCGTTTGTTGCACTTCCGCTACAAAATTTTCGATTTTTTGTGTCATTCAAACGCACGAAAGGAGGACGGCGGGTTTGCCCACCATCCTCCGGGTCAGACGTTTGCTGTTTATTAGACAAGCGCCGCGCCAAGAGCCTTGCAGGCTGCAACCGCTTCATCGTCGGGAGCATCGTTGCAGATCACGAAATCACAAGCCATCACAGCACCGTCCGCCTTGCAGGTTTCCTCCCAGTTGCGCATCCATTCGCCGTCACCCCAACCGTAAGATCCGAACAGAGCGATCTTTTTGCCGGAGAGCTTTGCTTCACAGGCTTCAAACATAGGTGCAAATTCACTTTCTTCCAGTTCCTCCGCACCCATTGAGGGGCAGCCAAAGGCGATGGCATCATAACTATCCATCTGAGAAGCATCAAATTCAGCCGAAGTGAGGACAACTGCTTCGCCGCCTTTTTCCTTGATTCCGTCTGCCACCGCCGAAGCCATTGCCTCGGTATTACCGGTACCACTCCAATATACTACTGCTACTTTACTCATTGTTGTTACCAACCTTTCTTTGAAATAAATATATATATCAACCGGCAACTGTAAGCCGTTCGATAGACCTTCCTTTTGCGTACTGACTGCAATACACATCGGTACATTTCTTGTATTTAGCAAAGGTTTTCTGCGCTGCATCCGCATCTCCGTATACCTTCCAGCAGCCGACGCATTTGCAACCGTCTGCTTTATTCTCAATGAAGCCGTTAACGTCCTCGGGCGGATATCCGAGAAACAGTCCGATCTCATGAGGAAATTCCTCATACTCACACAGCCGCTTAATGAGATGCACCACACAACGTTCCGAGGTCTCGGTGCAGTAACCTCTCTCCTGCAAGAGCCGTTCTGCGGTGCCGTGCTGCAGATCGGCAGATAGTCTTGCGGGGCGGTACACATAGATCAGAGCACGACCGTTCTGAAACCGCAGAGGAAGCACACGCAAACCCTTCTTGGTCAACATTCGGTTCCAGCACCGGACGCATTCTTTCATCTCGTATTCATCGGGAAAGGAACAGGCAAACAGGTTGCCGGTTTTCATTCCCGCAAGTGTCGGAGAACAATGTCTTACCAAAAGTTCTTCGGACATAGCTTTACCTCCTTACACAGTATGTTCCTCCAGAATGGATTTTAGAGACTCCATTGAGCTGCTGTGAGAACGGGCGATTCGTGTGTTCAACCCTTTCGCCTCGCTTAATGCACATCGCACCATTTTATGTGATACCGTATTTGTGAAAAGCACCAACAAATCCGGCGAGCCGATATTTTTAAGTCCGTTTGTCATCTTCGGATAAACCTTGGCTTTACATTTATATTCTAAGCAAAGATTGATGTATTGGCGAATCATACATTCATTACCGCCGACAATCACTACACTCATTCAATCACTTCCTTTTCCAACCAGTTAGCGACCGCTAACCGATTATCAAAATATGAAACCGACCCGAGATCGGTTTTCTGATATATTTTACAACAAAAAAGGAGCCTTATCCACTCTGAAAAGATAGAAAAAGGCTCCAATCGGCTAAACTTTATTTCGTTTTCTGCAATATGTATTCCTATACTCCGCAGGGTTGATACCCTTTACAGAGCGGAAAGCGTTGGCAAACTTACTGCCGTTATCATAGCCATGCTCGCCGGCAATCTCCAAAATCGTTTTGTCAGTGTATTCCAGCATATATGCCGCTGACTCCATTTTCCTGGTACGGATAAATGAGCCAACGGATACGCCGTACACTCCCTTAAAGGTGTTCTTGATATGTGCAGCGGAAACATGAAAGTGTTCCGCAAGCTGCTCAATAGTAATGCGGTCGTCAATATGCTCTGTCAAATACCGTCCGATCTCCTTGGCAAGCGTAACTTGTGTTTTAGTATATATACGTTCGGAAAGCTCGTCGTTATCCAAATCCATTTCGCTGAGAAAAAGCAGAAGTTCAAGCGCTTTTATCTTATAGTATCCCTTACGGATATTAACCGGCACAGAATACAGTTCAGAAAAAATATGCTCAAAGGATGCATTGGCTCTTGCAACATAGCCTCCCTTATTCCCACAAAATTTATCAGCAATAGCTTTCGGACGTACCATTACATCATCCAGAATGCAAGAAAGACACTTCGGGGTTTTATCGAGGTCGATACGAATGGTAAGACCGTGATAATGCCGCAACGGAAAGTAAACCGAGGGTGCCACCATATCTGCTTTTGCTATCATAAGGTCGCCCTGTGACAGATACCAGAATTCACCGTCAAGGCTGCATTCCAGACGGCCTTCACGACAGTGGGTGATCTCAAATACTCTGTGAGATCGGATTTTCTCATCAAAGCAAACGCTTTGAATATGGGCATCGCCGTACATAAATTCTACGCCGGGAAATATGCGATAAGTTGTCATAAGATACTGACCGTTCTCTCCGGTAAACTGTTTTACTGTACAATCGTCAGTTTCAGATATCGTCTCTGTTCTGCTCCGACATAATTCACCGCACTCGTTCATCCGCATCACCTCTTTTTTATTTTTTAGCAATCAAACAGCACAGCGGCGTAAGATTACTTCCTATCATGGTTGCCTTTTCTATGCAAAAACCGAAGCCGTTTATGTATTTTTCAAATGCATCGGCGCTCCATTTGGAATAGGTCTTGAAGCCGATCAGATTCATAAACCGCATCCGCAGGTTATATCCGGCACTTTCTCCGTGAACGAAGGTAGGAGCAAGCAGGATGCCGCCCTTTTTCAGTACACGGCAGATCTCGCTCATTGCCTTGTCCGGCTCCGGCATGATGTGTAATGCATTGGCGATCATTACCGCATCGAAGGTTTCGTCTGCATACGGGAGCTTTGTGGCATCCTGAACGGAAAAGTACAATCCCTTCGGTCTCGGTCTTTTCTTTGCTTCTGCGATCATATTCTCGGAAAAATCGGTAGCTTCCCATTGCTTTGCTTTCTTTGCTAAACGAAAGGAAAGCTGTCCGCTGCCGCAGGCAAGCTCCAGCACAGTCGTGTCTTTATTCAGATAGGGACTGACCTCTGTGCATATCTGCTCGTAGGTCTCTTTATTGCCCCGTTCCATAAAAGGGCTGTACAGCTTCGCAAAACGCTGCCAGAATTTCTTGTTATTGTTCATTGTGGTTTTCCTTTTCTTACAACCGTCAGCTTGAAATCGCAGCAATCGCCGCCCTTACCGAGTGTCTTGGTTCTGCCCCATATAACGCACGGGTGCATATTGCCATAGGCAACGTCATCTGTCTCGCAGAATGTCGGAACGATCTCGATACATTCATATTTACGGCAGATCTCCATATAAGGACAAACGAGCATATCCGCACGGAATTCGCCCTTAGCCGTTTCAAAGTAGATTGCCTTGAAGCCTGCGTCCTCACCGAAGTTTTTTTGCATGACAAATCGAAAGATTTTTGGCATCAGCTTATATAGTCCGGGTATTTTCAAAAGTGCGCGAATCTTTTTTGCGGGCTTTTCGGCTCTTTGACGATAGAATTGCCGGAACATCTCGGCTGCACGGCTACGCTCAACGCCCACATCGGTTAAAGCACGAAACACGGCAATACCGGGATATATCCTGTTTCTCGTATGCGGATACATTGCTTTAGGCTCTGTTGCATTTTCCGCAACCAATTCACAGTAGTATTTCTGCGCTGTATCAAGTACGGACACCGATATATCCTTTCCGCATATTTCCTCCACGAAAGGAGTCATTTCCACTATAAGTTCACTACGACACTCTTTTCCCATAAGCCTACCCTCTTATTTGAAATTGATCTCTATTCATGATCATTTACCTTAAACCAACATCACCAATAGTCCGACAATTAGGGCGAAGAATATGCCGATTATCGTCCCACGCAGACTTCCTTTGAAGTGAAACCATACTGCTGATTTGTGGAACGCACTGACACCGGATGCCTTGTAGAACTTGTCAAACGGTGCAAGCAGAACGTCGAGCACAAGAAAGTCGTACCAATCCGCAACCAGCCATAAGGCATAGGCGGTAAGCATTCCTTCAAGAAAGGTTTCTATCCCATTAACATATCGCAGGAGCAACGCAAACAGTATCGCATATATGACAATGGCAATCAGTTTACGAATGATGTCTGTTTTCTTGGCAGGTGGTTTCTCGGCAATCAATCCCGCCTTCCGCAGTTTATCCGTAACAATAGGAGGATAGTCGTTGACGAGTGCTTCACTCTTTTTTGCCGTTGCGACTTTTACCAGCAACGTGAACAGCAAGCACACCGCAACACATTCGATTGCAAAAATCATAAAATCACCTCTCTACTTCTTTCATAGAGTTTCGATGCAGAGTTAGCGACGGCTAACTCGATATTTTAGTATACACTTTTTTCCTTGATAAGTCAATGACTCCAAGGCATTTGTGCGAAAAAAGTTACAGAAAAGGCGGCAAGGAAAATTTCTCTCCCTGCCGCCCTATTTTTGTATGATTATTTCAAAATCAGCCGTTGATCGTCCAACGCTGTCCTTCTGACTGATGCGCAACCATACGGGCAAAGAGACCGTTTTTGGCTTTTAACTGTTCAGGAGTTCCTTCCTCTGCTACCAAACCGTCTTTTAACAGGACAAGGTGGTCTGCGCCTTCTACCGTTCGCATACGGTGGGCGATGATCAGCACGGTCTTGTCTTGAATTAGCTTGGAAATCGCCTGCTGGATCTCGGTTTCGTTTTCAGCATCCAATGATGCGGTTGCTTCATCAAGCAAAATGATGGGAGCATCCTTCAGCAATGCACGAGCTATGGAAATGCGCTGACGCTCGCCGCCGGAAAGTGTAGAGCCGTTTTCTCCTATCACCGTGTTGTAACCTTCGGGAAGTCTTGAAATAAACTCGTCGCACTGTGCCTGCTTTGCAGCAGCAAACACCTCTTCATCCGTTGCACCTTTACGACCGATGCGAATATTCTCCATTACGGTATTGTTAAAGAGGTTTACGTCCTGAAACACAATGGAAAACGCCGAAAGAAGCTTTTCGGGATCAACGGTCTTTACATCAATGCCGCCGACCTTAACAGTACCATTATCCACATCCCAAAATCTTGCCGCCAGTTTTGCCGCTGTTGACTTTCCGCCGCCGCTTTCACCGATCAGCGCCGTAACTTCACCTTGCTTTGCGGTAAAGGAAACGCCGTTTAATACGTTCTCACCTTCGTTATAGGCGAAGGACACATTGGAAAATTCGATATCATATCCATCGGGATTAAATTCATTGCTGCCGGTTTGTTCATAACCGTTTTCAATCACTGCCATGCGCTCAATATTTACATCAAGGGAGATCATAGCCGCAAGGTTTTGAAGTGCGCCCATGATAGGCTCATAGATACGGGAAACTACGAGCAAAAACATAAAGAATATAAGCAAAGTAACTTTGCCTTGCATTAAGAGCGCACCGCCCACAAGGGCGACCGTCGCAATACCGAGTTTTAATATCATCTGCGCAGGAACAACATATGCCGCAATTCCAAACTCGCTTTTCATATGTCTGCGCTCCGCTTCGTCCACCTTCTCATAAAGACCGACAAGGTAGTCTTTTTCGGCGTTGTTGGATTTCAAATCCCGCACCGCTTCCAAACATTCCTGTACGGAATCAGCAAGCGCAATTTCTGCTTGCCTTTGCTTTGCGTTATAGCGGTTTTGTGCTTTTCTCGTAACACCTACGATGATAAGAGAAACGGGAAGCACCCAAACAGCCGCAAGTGCAAGTCTTATGTCATAAAAGCAAAGTCCAACGGAAACAATGGTTGCCGAGATGACAGCTCCGTAATACTGAGGAACATAGTGCGAAAACATCTGCTCCATCGTAGCACTGTCACCCATGATCGTATTGGTCAGGTCTGCAAGGTCTTTTTTACCGAAGAATGACAACGGCAGTTTGCGGAGCTTTTCCGCAAGACGGATCCTGCGAGTACCTGACTCTTTATATGTTGTAAAATAAGTAGCGTTATACTGCCAGAAAGCCGTAAGAAAAATCAGCACGACCGCCGCAACGATTCCCACGGCATAAAATACATATCTCCTTTGTTCTACAGCTCCCTTCATTAAGTCGTTTACAAGAAAATATAAAAGACCAACCGGAAGCATTGCGCCGAGATTGGATGCAGTGCAAGCGATCACCGCTTGAACAAATCCCTTTGCACCTTCCTCCGACAAAGCAAAGCGTTTCATTATCTTTTTAATCATTTTTTGCACCTACCTTCCACGAAACAGAGGTCTGATAGTCCTTCCACATCTTCGCATATAATCCGTTTGCATCCAAAAGCTCGTCATGAACACCGGATTCTTCAATGGTACCGTCGTTCAATACAAAGATACGGTCTGTATTTTTGATGGTAGTCAATCGGTGAGCAATCATGATCACCGTCTTGTCCTTCGAAAGTGCATCGAACGCTTTTTGCACCATCACTTCGTTTTCGGGATCGGCAAATGCTGTTGCTTCATCCAGGATAACAACGGGGGAATTCTTCAGCATCACACGGGCGATGGCGATCCGCTGCTGTTCGCCTCCAGAAAGATAAACGCCTTTTGTGCCGATGACTGTGTGAATACCGTCGGGCATTTTTGCGATGATGTCATCACACTGCGCCTTGTGCAAAGCCTCTATGACCTCTGACTCACTTGCATCGGGACGGGACAAGCGTACATTGTCAAGGATAGACATTTTCAGTAGCCTGCTGTCTTGGAACACGTAAGAGACCGTGTTCATCAGATCTTCTTTGGTAATATCTTTGATATTTACGCCGCCAATGCGAATCGTACCCTCATTCGCATCCCAAAATCTTGAAACAAGACCTGCGACCGTTGTTTTTCCGCCGCCCGATGGGCCTACGAGCGCAACCGTCTGTCCTGCACTTACCTTAAAAGAAAGGTTAGTCAGTGCGTTTTTCGCTGCATTACTATATTTGAATGTGACGTTTTCAAATTCTACTGAATTATCCTGCATAGGCTTTGATGCTTCCGCTTCGGGCAGGGGCTTCAAATCAAGTATGGAGTGGATGCGTTTCAGTGCATCCGCTACCAGCATACCGTTTTCACTCATATACAGGATCTTTGTCATCGAAGTTGCAATAGCAGGAGTAAAGATCACATAAAAGATAAAGTTCAGAAGTATGCTTTGAGGCACAGCCTCTCCGCCTGCCAAAATGAACGCCATAACGATCAAAAACGCAAAGGCACTGTTGATGAATACCGTGTACATCAGCATTGGTTTTCGTGCTTGTTTTGTATAAGAAATGCAGAAATGATAGTAACGGTCGATGGACTCCTTAAAGCGCTTAAAGGAAAATACGGTCTGCCCAAAGGTTTTTACCACCGGAACACCACGCACGTATTCCACTGCCTCGTTGTTCATATCACCGAGGGCGTTCTGATAATTCTCCATATCCTTTGCCATTGAAGGGCCTGCCATTTGGAACATAGCAATAAACCCAAGAGCGATAGGAATGAGTGAAACCAGACCGAAACGCCAATCAAACAAAAACAGCATGATCACCATAGCGATGGGAGTAACGATAGCAGCTACCATATCGGGAAGCAAATGCGCAAGGTAGTTTTCTGTTGCGGCAGATGATTCGCTTACGATCCGGCGCACCTTACCGCTACCGGCTTCTCCGATAAATCCTAACGGCAGTTCGGTAATATGATTCATCGTTGTCTTGCGGATATTCGCCGCCACACGAAACGCCGCCTTATGAGAGCACATCAATCCGCACACGTAAACAAAGATGTTCAGTACGGCAAATCCAACGGCAAAGCAGCTGTTTGGGATGATACTTGTCGCTTTACTGAAATTGGGTGCCACCTCAATAACTTCTTTTATAATGCGGAAAATAAACACAAAGGGCAGTAACCCTATCACAGCGCTTATTCCTGATAATACCCACGAAGCGTATGTAAGATAGCGTCGTTTTCCCGCAAAGTACATAAGCTCCTGCAAATTTGATTGTTTTTTTAAAACAAATGCCTCCTTATATTTGAATAATAATTTATGCGGTTAGCGATGGCTAACTTATCGTTGAAAATTAAAGGGTTTTACAACCCCATAATTTTTCGCCATCCGGCAGTGTAAAACGCAATTAGTTCCCGCACGTTTTCAAGTGCCTGCTCCCTTGGCATATCGTGAACGATGATCTCAAAAAAGGCAGAGAACTGTCCGCTGAACAGCATATGCTCAAGATACGGATCTACCGTATATTTCGGCGCACCCGTAGCTTCCATCGCCTTGATGAACTCGCGGGTAGCCTCAGTTTCAATTTCCACCATATCGTGTATCATATTTTCATACCGTGTACCCTCAGAACAGCAGATCAGCAGTTTGAACTCATCCCGATAGTTACAGGCATACTCGGTCATCATAAGCATAAAGGCGCTTGAATCGATTCCAATAGAAGCACGCTGCTGCTCAGGCGTCTGTGCTGCCGAGCGCTTTAATGCATCTTGATATCGCTCCATCAAAGTGTTGTATTGTTCGCCCACCAAAGCATCGAACAATTCTTCCTTGCTCTTATAGTAGCCGTAGAAGGCTCCTGTGGTCATGCCAACTGTCTTAACAATATTCCGCAAAGAGGCAGACTTAAAGCCTTTTTCAATGAATTCTTTTTTTGCTGCTTCATGTATCCGTTCCAGCGTTGTCATTTCCGCTTCGCTCATTTTGTCGCCCCCTTATTTCGATATAACGGTGTTATATAGCACTGTTATATCTTACTCCCAAATTCTTGTTTTGTCAAGAGGGTTTGCAAAAATGTCACAAAGCAATTCAAAGATTTTGTGCGAAAAAAGTTACAGAAAAGGCGGCAAGGAGAGTGGAGTGCCCCCGCTATATCTTTTAAACTGTGCTTTCTGCAAGGTTGATAACCTTTTTATCCTGTTGCATTGCATATTTTATGGTTTTCCATGCACCTCCGCTTTTTCTTTCGATGCAGCAGAGGATGAGATTGGCACGGTCAACCATTTCACGGTTTCGGATTTGGATCGCCGCCTTGGGATGTGCCTTCGATGCTGCATAGGAAATTTCCACGTCGCTGTAATAGTCGTGGTAGGAGTCCTCGTTATTTAGGTATTCAGCTCTCGCATACGGCAGCACAAGAACAAGGGAGCTGTTGTCATCCCTATATTGCTTTCTAACCCGAAGCACGGCGGAGGATGCGAACTGATCGAACTCTCCATCTCGGCCGACGAGAAAGTCCACGTATTCGTGTTCCGAAAGCAGACGGCGGATTTCATCGTCCAGCCGATCTTCTATCCTGAACGGATTGTCAATATATCGGTGTCCGAAGAACGCCACCGTGTAAATGTCCATACGCATCTCCTTACAAAAATACCCACCGAACTATTCTGTGTCCGGTGGGCTATTCCAATGACTCGACTATCTGTCAAAAACAGCTCCACCGGAACTGTATGGGCCTTACACCGCAAAGGAATTGGATATACCGTTTCGCAAGGCGGATGCCTGATGTTTGTATGTGTATAGCGGTCATATTGGAACCAACACTATTCGCTTGTTACAGCACCATCCAAAGACTATAAGCACTATAATTTATCTATTGGATATTTATAGTATAGCACAAATGCGAAACAATATCAATAGTCTGTGGATTATTGATTTCGATATTTATAGACTATTTATAGTGCAAAAAGGATGGGTTAAATTATGAGCGATATTGCAAAAGCTGTTGGACAGCGTATCAGAAACTACAGAGCAAAAAAGGGACTCAGCCAAGAGAAACTCGCCGAGCTTTCCGGTTGTCATCCGACCTACATCGGTCAGCTTGAACGTGGTGAGAAGAACGCTACGCTTGAGAGCATCGAACGGATCACCGCTGCCCTGGGCGTTACTCTTTCAAAACTGTTTGAGAAGTTAGGCGGTCAAGAGGACGACGGAGAGAAAGATATTCCGCTTGCCTGCTATGAGTTCCTCTCTGCAAAATCCAAGGAGGAGCAGGAACAGCTCTACAAGATCCTTCTTGAGATGGACAAATACAAAGCCAACTGAATATGACCGATGGATGCCGTTCCGCAAGGGATGGCATCTTTCTTTATACACTATCTCTTTTCTATTCTGCTGTAGTATCTCTTAGAGTGTGTAGTTCGCTTTCTCCTGTCATCATGACAGGTACCACCTGCCACCGAGAAGGTATAGTACCCCCTCGGCGGAAGGTGTATATTTTTAATCGGTGTTATCCGCTGCTGATTTTGTAAAGCAGACTACTCTTACCGCCTTTGGTGCGATACCGCTGTTCAGTTTCAAGCAGTCCGGCTTTCCGCAGGTCGTGGAGCGCACGTCGGACGGTGGACTGCGACAGCTTCAGCTCTGAGGCGATGGTGGGGATCGCAGGCCAACATTCGCCGTCCTTGTTGGCTCGGTCGGCAAGATAGGTGTAGACCGACACGGCTCGGTGCGGCAGTTCCTGACGGTATAGGAAATCAAGACGGCTCATTCGGCTTCACCTCCGGTTTCGGCAAGGGTGTCGTTCGTCTATTGTTTGGTGCTACCTCTCTCACGGTTGCACCACCGCCGCCTTTCTTGTCGCCGGGCTTCTTGGGCGGAGTCTGCTGCGGCTCATGGCTCTCGCTCTCTGTCTGATCCTGACCGCTGATGCCGTTACCGCCGTCCGTTGCAGGCTTATCCTTTACGATCCAGTCGGGATGGTATTTCTTGATAATACCGTCCATGATCTCTTTCTTCTCGGCATACTGCACCTCTCGGCCGCCGTGGTCGGGTACGGCGTAGGGATTGTCCTCGTCGAATTCGATACCCCATTTGAAGAACAGCTTCAGCTTGACTCGCATGGGATGGACGCCGGTTTTCATCACCACGAACTGACCTTTGGGAAGGGACTTCAGCTCGTCGGGTGTGAGCAGAGGTCGCTCGATCATCTGCAAGGATTCGGAGGGATCGTTTCGGCTGCGGGACACAGATCCCGACATGACGGTACGGCTACCCAGGGCTTTGGACAGCACCTCTGCCGAGCTGCTGTTGGGAGCGAAGCCGCCGAAGATGGTGAGCTGGGTGTTGTCCACGATGATCTCCGCACCTTCCTTGCCGTAGTTCTTGTCGAGCTGCGAGAAGGACTGGATGATTGGCACGATCTGCAACCTTCTCGAACGGGATGCCGAGAACATCATCTCGGCTGATTCGATCTTGGGGAGCGTACCGAACTCGTCGCAGAAGAAGACACAGCGGTTCTTCAGTTTACCGCCATGCTCATCGGCTACAGCAAGTATCTCTCGATATAGCTGCTGTATGATCAGTGAGATCATGAAGAAGGTGTTGGGGTTTTCTTCGGGCATAACCACGAAGATAGCGGACTTTTCGTTGCAGAACTTCTCCGCGTCGATCTCTGTGTCAAAGCACAGGAGCTGTTCCAGCTCGGAGTCGAGGAATGAGTTCAGTCGGGAGAGGGCTGTTGACATGACCGATGCCATGGACTGCTCGGCGGTATTCAGAGCTGCTCCGGCAAACCATTTTGCCTTGTGATCATCGGGAAGCATCTCCATGAGCTGTTGGAATTGATTCTTGCCTTTCTTCTGTGAGGGAGCCAGCAGTTCCTGAATGATCTTGAACACCGACACGATGTGCCGTTTCTCCGACTTACAGAACTCTGCCACGAGCAGGATCGTCGCCGTAAGCAGACCTTCGGCTGCGTCGTAGAAGTAGGCGTTCTGTCCGAAGGAGGCCGCATCCATACCGGATAGGATGATGGTCTTGGATATGATCTTGGCGTATTTTTCTGCCTTTGCCTTATACACCAAGGTGTCGGGATGCTGCTGATACAGATCCATATATTTGTTTACAAGGTGGAGCAGATTGTTGCCGTTACTGCGAGTCGGGTTTCGCAGGTCAATGACCGATACGTTATATCCGTATTGCTTGGCAATGTGTCCGTAGTTACGCATGACGTCGCCTTTGGTATCGGTTGAGAGCCACGACATTCCTGATGCGCAGGCATACTCGATACACGGGTACAGCCAAAAGGCGGTTTTACCGACACCTGCCGCACCGATCATAAGAGCGTGAACGTCGCCGGTGTCCACCATCGCCGTGGTGTTTCCGGTGCATCCTACTACGATGCCTTGAGGCAACGGCTTGCCGTCATCGCCCGTAGGAGTTTGGCCTTTGGCTGCTTGCTTACGCCAACGCTGTGGATCAAACGGCACGTGCTTATAGATTTTCTTTATCTCAGCTTTGGTCGCCCATCGAGCCGTGCCGTGCTGACCGTCGCCGACTGTTTTGGATTTGATTCCGTTAAGACTGTAGATGTGGGACAGCAAGGTCACGCCGCCGAGCACGGCGAACATGATTCCGGCGACCACTACAAGGAGCAAGGGATTTCCTGTCATAGCAGATTACCTCCTTCCGTTACATAGTTTGGGTACATATTTCTTCCTCCGTTTTGTCGGGTGGATATAATAAATCCTCGTTCCAGTCCTTGCGGATCGGCACGAGGATTTCTGTGTTTATGCCTTTTTCGGTGAGCTTATTCGCAATGCGGACGGCTGCTTTTTGTCCGTCCACGTCGCTGTCGTGGCAGAGGTACACCGTATCGACCTGCGGATGGTCGGCAAGTATCTGCCACATCACTTGGTCGGATACACCGCAGGCGGCGGCATAGCTGTGGTTGCGCCAGCCGTCTTTGTTAAGGGAAATAAAGGACAGCATATCTATCGGTGCTTCAAAGAGATAGACACGGTTGCTCCGTCCGGTCCAGTGAAAACTGTATCTCGGATCGCTGCTGTCCACGTTACCTTTGAAGGTACTCTCCGAGCCTGTTCCGCGCTTATGAGCATGAACGGCAACGCCTTCCTGATTCCTACCGACGAATACTGCGTTGTGATAGTCTGCCGATTCGTATATCAGTCCGGCATTGAAGAAGGCGTTCAGCACCTCTCGGTCGATGCCTCGCTTGTTCAAGAGATACGCATATGCTCGGCGGTTATTATCGTTCCTCGGTGGTAGCTCGAAGGGCTTTTGCTCTCTGACCACAGGCGGAGAGACAGTGAGCGTTCCCATACCGCTGCCGCCAAGCAGGTATTCCATCGCTTCGGGATAGCTTTTGTTATAGTATCTTCTCACGAAGTCAATGGCATCGCCGCCGACTCGTTCGTACTGATGAAACCACAGGTTTCCTCGGATGGTTACCTTCTGTGAGCCGTCACGCCATTCGTATTCTCTGCCGGAGCGTTTCAGCTTCTCGCCCTGGCGTTGGAGAAGGTCGCAGAGGTCGGTCTGCCGTGCCTTCTCCTTTTGTTCTTCTGTGAAATGAATATAGCTTGACATGGGTTCTCCTTTCTTCGGTTATTGCTTGAGACCGTGAGCCTGTTTCTTCTCGTCGATCTTTCGCTTGAGCTTGCGGTCGATGCTGCCGAGCTTCTCCTTGCGCTCGTCCTTCAACTGATTTTGGAGCATTCTTGCAAGGTGATGGAGCAGACGGAACGATCCCATCGCCGCCGACCAATGACGGTTGCTCTTTACGCTGTGCAGGAGCTGCTTGGCGTAGGGGTTGCCTTTGTCAGCTGCAGATTGCAGGTATTCCATCGCTTTGTCATAGTCACGGTCGATCTCTCTGCCGTAGAGGTACAGCTTGCCGAGTTGATATTCGGCATAGTCATTTCCGTTCTCCGCGGCGATCTCAAAGTTCTTGATGGCTCGGAGGATGTCCTTGATATCTTCCTCGGTGAGCAACAGCTTGTCTGCAAGGTAGGCGGCGTAAGGGTTACCTTGACCTGCTGCTCGTTCGAGATAGTCAATGGCTCGCTCCAAGTCCTTCGGCATGACTTCACCCTGACTCATGAGCTTGCCCAAGAGATACTGTGCCGGTGCAAAGCCGGAGTCTGCCGATTCAGTCAGCAGGCGTATCGCTTCGGGAATGTTCTGTAAGAGCAACAGCCCTTCGAGGTAGGCTTTGCCGAGAGTGTATTTTGCATAGCGGTTTCCTTTGTCGGAGGAACGCTTCAGCAGATCCTCGGCACGAGGTAGGTCTTGCTCGGCATCTTCACCTCGGAGCAAAGTCTTGCCCAGCAGGTATTCGGCGTATTGATTGCCGTCTGCCACCGCATCCTCTAACCACCGCAGAGCGTAGTCGGTATTCTTCGGCACGTCCTCGCCACGAAGGAACATTTTTCCGAGACGGTATTTGGCAACGTCGCATCCAAGATTTGCCGAGTCGATGAGCAGATCCACCGCTGTGTCGGGATCATAGTCCTCGCTTTCACGGTCCAGCAATTCTTTCGCCTGACGGTAGTACCGCCACATAGCAGAGATCCTTTCTCGGTCGCTCATGGGAGCTGCGGACTCTTGCTCACGCTCGGTGCGTTCCATTTCCTCCGGCTCCGGTTCGGGAGTATCGAGGACGAGATCGTCCGTGTCCTCATCGATAGGAGTGATATCGGCAAGGATGTTCATGGCTTCTTGTATCACCGCATTCTTCACGGCCTTGAATTCCTCGTTATCCACGAGAGGTATCCGTTCGGGAAGGTCTTGGGTGTAGATGCCGAGTATCTTCTCTCGCTGTTCATACCACAGATCATAGAGGGCGGCGATCCTTTCGTCAGCTGCCAGCTCCATGACGATGCGGTTGACGATAGCCTTCACGTCGGATTTCAAATAGCCGTACTGCTTCTTGCCGCTTGTACGATAGAGACGTTCGGCAAGCTCTTTCAGCATTTCTTCCACCTTCGGGTTATCGTATACGCCGGAGTTGATCTTCTCCACGATCTCGGCGATGAGCTGACTGCTTTGCAGGCGTAGGTCATCACGATGCTCGGTTTGTCTTTGGTAGATCTCCCGCAGGTCATCTCCGAAGATATCTCTTGCGAGGGATGAGCGCAGACTCATAATGCCCTGCCTTGAGAGGTAGGGCTTTTGAGATCTGTCGCTGTACACCATGAGGTGAACGTGAGGATGATGACTCTCGTTGTGGAAGGCTGCATACCAATGAAGACTCTCCATCGGTATCTTAAAACTTTTAGCGAGTGCATTCGTCTTGGTGCGAAGCATATCCCGCCATCGTTCGCCGTTGTTGTAGCCCAGGCGCTCGGCATCCTCACGGCGCAGAGAGATGATCACCGTCCACACGTTGCCGTCGTGATGATTCAACTCGTCCGAGACCTCGCCGAGCTTCACTTGGACGCCGTCATCGGTGAACAGACCGTGGGAGCCGAATCGCTGCGCTCTCGGTCGGGTTGCGATATAGTCAGCGTAGGTCTTGGTCTGCATCACCTCGTAAGCGTTATCTTCCAGAGCACGAGTGATGAACTCGGAAGCGTTTCCTACCGTTGGCTCTTTCAGATAGTCCTCATACTCCAACATCTCTTTACTGTCGGGAAAGTCTTTTATGATTTCTTCGATGAGCTGCTGTTGCTTTAGCGAGGACGGCGAGAGCTTATATGACTGATCGATCTTATCCACGCCTTCACGGGTAGCAATATATTTTGCATACCCGCCAACGCTTTGCCGAGCGTTCGGCTTGAGATATTTGAACTTGGTGATCAGCTTTGCCATAAACCGTCACCTCACATCATCTGCATTCCAAACCCTTCAGTTTCATCTTCATCCAAGATTTCCTCTGGCTCGTCCGTTTCAATTATGCCTACAGGATCAGTCGGGCGGAGTGTTACGGTAATTCCACTGTAGTCATAACCGATACGATCCAGGATGCGTTTAGTCAGCATCTTCATCATATATTCCGAATCGAACTTGCCCTCGAAGTACAAACCCTCGTCAATTTCCAACGGAGCATTCATGTCTGTCGGTGTATCCGACAAGATAAAACGGGTTCGGCCTGCAACGCTGCCACGAATATTCATGAGCCTTTGGTGCATCTCCGGCTCGTTATTACACGCCTTCAGCACGGCCAACGCAACCGATTTCCATGTGGGGGTTGGTATGGTTTGACCATCCGGTAAGGTCAGTCTCACCGGTTTCTCTCCTTTGAACTGAGACGGATATACATTCAACGGCAACTCCCTCGGTTTCGTCGAGATGCTTTTGCCGCTTGTGAGGCAATCGAGAAGTTCGTCGTATCGCTCGTCGATGAGCCGATGCAAACGAGATCTGCTTTCCTCTATTAGTTCAATTGTTTTCTTTTCTTCCATAGTCGTTATCCTTTCTGCCAAGTGAGCGCATCCTCAAAGGAGAAGCCACCGTTGAGTCGCTTGACCTCCTTAACACATTCACCGCGCAGTCGTTCGAGTGACACGGGATCGATGTCCTGTGTAGCGGCGATGAGGTTCTGCACGATAGCGATCTCCACAGCCAGCTTGAACATCATTCGGTTCTGTCGATTGTCGCTGTTATCCACGATAGCCTTGAGGGTGGAGGTCACCACGTTCGGCAGGTATCCTTTTGCATTCTCCGTGCTGAGATATCCGGCGTAGAAGATCACCGCCTTCTCAATGAACTCACTGCGGGAGGTGCAGTCATCGTCCTTATACAGTTTCCCGACAAGCTCGATTGTGGAGTCCTTAACCCACCATGCGAACTTGCGCTTATTTTCTTTTTCGTCGGTCGATGTCATCTGATTTCTCCTTTCTTGCCGTATTTTCGGTTTTCTTTGGTAACCCATATTGCGACCCACGCCAAAAGCCTGCATTTACCGCACTTTCGGGCAGTAGCGACCCATTGGGTGTGGCACAAGGGTGTAAAACCGACCCATAGATTTGCGGGCGTTCAAAATGGGCAAAAACCCTTGTGCGGTCGGCGTTGCCGTCCGCTGTGAGCCGAGGCGGGGCGGTTCACCGACCCCGACTCTTTCACCTGCTTGATTTTCGACCCTCGAAAATCGAGAGAAACGCCCGCAAAATCGCTCTGTTTTTCCTTGTGCGAAACACGCCCGAAACGGGGCTTGTTCGGTGGTCTGTGGGTGTCTGCTCCACCTCGGTGGGAAACTCGCCACACAGGGCGACACGGTGGCTCACAGGCGGTCACATCCGCATCACCGGCGCTTCGCCGTTGCCGTCCGAATTACCGCCGTGTTTTCGTTCCACCCATTCGTCGGGATCGAGTTCCTTGCCAATGAGGATGTTGTCGAACACCTCTTGGCGTTTGCTCATGGGCAGATCGCTTTGTCGGTATGCCTTCTGTACTGCTTCGCACACATCTTTCAGATCATAGAACCACCAACAGTTGTCGTTGCTGTCGAGGAGACTGCACACGCCACCATCGAGAAAGAACTCAGCAGAGAATTTGATTTGGGGATCGTATGGGATGTGATCACTGTGGGCATCGAAGGCTTCCATCGAGATTTTTTCTACCCCACCGAAGGTACTCGCAAAGGTTGTGGGTTTACCTATTGCCGTACCGTTTTCGTACTGCCTGTAGAGATTGGCGGCTGTGAGGAAGGAATGTGTTCCGTGGGTAATAAAATAGGTGTCTTTTCCATTTTCACAGATGTGGATCACACCGGACTGTGGAACGATATGCTCTGCGGCCTCCGGTGGATCGATCTCTTTGCCGACGAGTGCTTGGTCAAATATTTTTTCTCTGCTGTTAGATCCTCGGTAGTTGGAACGGTGCGCTTTGAATGCTGCCACTGACAGATCCCGCAGTCGGTAAGACCACCACGCATTGTCGCTGCTTTGACAGGTAGTGACCATTCCGGTATCGAGATCGTAATCTGCTGCTATCTTGATGCGTTGGTCGTTTGGCATTCGGTCGCAGAGTTCTTCATACTGTGCGGCACTGATATGCTCCACCTCGCCGAAGGCTTCGGCAAACATTTTCGGGTTGGAACTGAGTTCACCTCGGTCATACAGGCGGTACCTGTATGCCGTGGACAGCAGAGAGTCGAACAGCTCGCTTGTGAAGTATCGGTCGCTGCCGTTCTCATGAACGTGGAAGACACCAAAGCGACGACGGGCTTCGGCTTCTGCTTTCTCTGTTGCTTCAATCTGTTCGATCTCCGCTTCGACGGCAAGTTGCTGTTCCGCAGGTACGAGCTGCTCATACAGAAAGCCGAAGTGTTCCTTTAGCTTATCCTCCAAGGTCAGTCCGTCATCGGCGAGTACTTGCTCCACGGCTTGGAGGCGCAGTTGGTTGAAATACAGAGTTACCTCAACGTGGTTCATCCGTTATGCACCTCCTGGCCGCCAGCGCCCACGGCAGAAGAAGGAGAAGGTTTCTGTTTCTTCACGGGGGATGCAGGCTTGGGGGTGTTGCCGGATTTCATCTCAATGAATTCACGTACTCCGGCAGGTACGGTTTTCGTGTACAGGGTTTCGAGGGAGCGTTCCAGCTCCGACTCCACCTGCACGCCTCTCTGTGTGAGATACATCTTCAGCGCAGAGAGTTTTTCCTCATCAAAGGAAATCGTGATTGACGTTTTTTCATTTCGGATTCTCCTTTCACATGACCATTGCCTGACCGGTATCGGTGCAGGCAAGGTCGGGATCGTTTAAGATGGTCTGACCGTTGTTGTAGTCCTCGACCATCTTTTCCGCTTCGGTCTGTCGGTGGGTGGCATCGTACCAACGGGACTCCATCTCGTCAATGGTCTTATCGATACTGTTCGGATTCACGTGGTCGGAGTAGTAGGCGGCGGCTTCGAGGAATGCCTCACGGCCGTGCTTTTTATAGATGCCGTGGATGGATTTGATCTTACCTGCCATAGCACACCTCCTACATCGAGATCGGTGAGCCGTTCTGCTCGGCGTTCCAGATATCCTCGTCGTAGGTGCATCGGTTCATGCGGACGAGAGAGGTGTCGGTGTCACCGAAGTCCGTTCCCTCAATACAGGAGCCGTCCAAGCTGCAACTGTACACCTCGCAGTTGCGGAATCGTGCATCGGCGAAATTGCTGTGGGTGAAAACGCTACGACCTAATTCCGTGCCGATAAACTCCGCACCTTTGAAGCTGGCTTCTTCGGCGGTGAGGTCGGTGGCGTAGCAGTTATAGAACTTGGTGCCGACACAGGATGCGTAGCACAGTTCGGCGCTGTAGAGCTGTGTGTTGCTGATCTTTGCTCCGTCGAAGATGGCTTGATTGAGATTCCTTCTCGACAGATCCATTCCTCGGATCACGCAGTTTGAGAAGTCGGCTTGTTCGCCGCCCTCGTCGTTGAGCCACAGGATGTGCTTGGCACACATGACTTCGATATCCTGTTCGGTCAGATACCGCATTCCGCTTTCATCGGTAAATCGGATATGCTCATCCGCAAGTGCAACGGATACGGTATCGTTCTCGTAGTCGTAGTCCACCTCGGCGATCTCCGGTCGCTCGGAGAGCATCTCCATAAACAGAGACGCACTGAACGAGTCGTTGACCACTTTGTTTCGAATCGGTGCAAGGGATATCTTGTATTCACCCTCGACCTGCCTGTCGATGGCATCGGCAACGAATTGATTGGTTAGGCTGTGCATTCGATCTACGAATTCGGCGAGGCGGAAGGACTGCTCCATCTTGAGGAACTGTCGGGCGTTAGGCAGGTGTGCGGTGTGCCTTGCGTAGTCGTAGCCCTCGGTCAGTACCAAGGTGCCGTCCTGACGGCCTTCTGCCATAACGAGCAGGCATCTTGCGATACCGTGTTCGTCCACTCGGTATCGCTCGGACTCCTGTGAGAGCAGTTCGCTCGACACGGTGAGGTTCTGACTGAAACGCTCGTATTCTTCGTCGGTCAGTTCCACCACTTTTTCGATCTCGCAGATATTGGTCAGCATACCCGACCGTGCTTTTTGGAAGGATGCGTGGAATATACTCATGTTCGCACCTCCTACATAGAGAGCGTGGGACTGTGATCCTCAGTCTGCGGATAGGTGATGCCGGAGCTTTTCACCCAGCGCTCATAGTCTTCGGCATCGCATTGACCGTTCAGCATCTCGGTGAATGCACGGAGTCGTTCGGGATCGCAGTTGGCAAGCTTGCACTTGAAGCTTTCGTTCTCGAAGGTGATGGACTCCACCTTTGCGGAGAGAACGTCAGCCCATTCTCGTTTACCTTCCTCGGTCAGCATATCTGCGCTCAGTCGGCTGATAGGCGTACAGTCCTTATCATCGCAGGTGAAGTGTACGTCGTAGAGGTTGCATCCGAGGAGCGATAGCAGATCCAGCGTTCCGCTGATACCGCCTTCACCGCAGTTTTGGCAGTACGCCAAGTGGTAGTTGATCTCGATGCAGTCCTCGGTCATGATCAGCTCGTTGACTTCATCTCTGCGCTGCAGTTCCTCTCGGAGCAGTTTGCCGTTTCCGTTGGCATCGGTGATGTTCGCTCCGAAGTGATAGTACAGCTCGTCGTAGGTGTTTGCCCATCTGCCGTCCTCGGTATGCTCAGTGCCTTCGGATACCACGTAGTCGGCAAGCTGCCGGATGTGGTTTCTCACGAGGGTTCTCGCTTCGGGGATGAATGCGGATCGCCTTGCGTAGGACGATCCCTGGCTGTCTACGAGGATGCCGTCCTCCTGGCCTTCTCCGAGGACGAGGACACAGCATCGCTGTCCGTCAATGAAGGATTCCATATTCGCCCTTTCTGCAAGGTAGTCATGCTCTCTCAGAAGGTTCTGATACAGCGAGGCGTATTCACTTTCGGACAGTTCAATAATATCTGTGACGATGCAGTTTTCATCCTGTACTTCGGATTGCTTTCGTCGCAGTTCTGCGTGTAGTCGCATAGTCGATTTTCTCCTTTCTTACATCTGCGGTATAAATTGCGGACGCTCTCCGTCATCCTCGGCGATACCGTCATCCTCCACATAGGGGCAGTACATGGTATAGAACATCATGTCGAAGTCCTCGCTTGTTTCCAGGTCGGAGATGATGTCACCGTGTTCGAGAAGAGCATCACGGATCAGATCCAGCATTTCTTTGTCTGTCGGTAGGTTTACACCGTACCTTTTGTTGATCTCCGAGAACGGCACGTGGAGGTTGCCGGAGTAGGTGTCGTTCGTGCCTTCGTCGATGAGGTATTCCGCAATGGTCTGCGCATATCCTTCTCGGTTGAAATACGGGACAAGGGAGGTAAAGCCTGCCGCCCGAATCTCATCGTCTTTCATACCGACGACCTCGGAGAGCGTATGATACAGTTCCTCTCCGCTTTCGGTTTCGCCGATCCAGCACACGAGCCGTCCGATCAGCTCCGACTGCCGTTTGGCAAAGTAGTATTGCTGTTCTTCCACGAGGTCATCATAGTGATCGTCCACGTATCTTGCGATACCTCGCTCCAACTCACCGTAGGAGCAGTCCTTGATCTCATGACCTTCGGCGATACAGAAGTCATCAAGCTGATTGGCGTACTGATCGTCATCGCCGTCGTAGATCTGACAGTAATATCCGTTGCAGAGAACGTCTTGACTGCTTTCTCTATCGTACCGTTCGATACCGGAGTCGGGTGTGCTTGTGATAATAAAGCCACGGTATCTCATTCTGTTGATTCCTCCGTTTCTTCCGCATAGGTGATATACGGTATCTTGAGCCAATGTGTCCATCCGCTGTCGCCGATGGGAGTCTTGATCACGCCTGCGTTGGTGTTCGCTGCGTGGATGACCTCGCCGTTTCCGATATAAATGCCGATATGACCTTCGTGCCATACGGCAAGTCCGGGGATTTCGGGAATGGTGTCGATAGTGCCTTTCTCGGTGGCGTTATTGTACATATCATCAGCACCGATATCGGGCATTCCGTTGGTGGCGTAGATGATGTTGTTGGTGGTCGGCTCAAACCACCCGTAGCCCTTGATGAGACCGACACAGTCAGCGGTTCTGCCGCCGAGCCAGTTGGACTCGATATACTCTGCCTTACCGCCGACCTCGTCGGGGTACTGCGTTTTCTTGTACTCAAACAGGTTCTTGTCCAGCACGTCGCCGTAGGTTCCCCAAACGTAGCCCCATCCTTTGGCGTGAGCAAACTTTGCCCACATCACAAGGTCTGTGCTGTTTTTGGTGGTGGGGTCGGTGTAGCCGGAGCTGTCGATATACGCCGCACGGGTGCTTGCCATTACGTTGGTGAAGTCAGCGGTTACGATGTTCGTTCCGAAGGCTGCGTTGACAGCGGAGATCAGTTCCTCGTCTGTCTGCTCCTGTGCAAAGCATCCTACCAGCTTGCTTGCGAAGTCCGGCTCGGATGCGTGATCGTACAGGGCGAAGGTGAACAGTGCTTGTGCCTCCTGAATACGGAGGGAGTCGTAGCCTGCGTTCGTCATGGCGGTTTCTACATTCGACCAGCTCTCAATCGCCACAGACTGTTGCTCGGCGATCATCTCATGGAGTCTGTCGGTGTCGATGTCCACGCTGCCGGTGAAGATTCCGAGCAACGCCACAATCGGCATAATAATGATGATAATGATGCCGAGGATGATGCCGCCTACAACCTTGAGGGCTTTTTTGTCCGTAAGGATGTAGACGGCTATCTTTTTGAGAGCTGCCGCTACTGTCGCACTCATCGTCCTCCGGCCTTTCCGAAAATGGCGGACTTATACTCCGGTGCGATGACCTGCAAGAGATATCGCTCGTTACCGCATCGGTACAGGCAGGTTCCTCGTTCGGGATACTTGATCAGCTCGAATTCACTCGGCTCTACCTGCAAGGCGTCCATATACTCCTTCGGATTGATCTGTCCGGCATTGAAGAGGAACTGATGGGTGGGGATGCTGAACAGGGGCTTTGTAAACTCACGGATGGACGGAATCAAAAAGTCCTCGATATTCTGACTTGCCAGAATGACCGAGGACTCCTTCTTACGCACACGCTTGGAGGCGTTACGGATATATTCGATTGCCGTCATATTGGTGAGGAACAGATACAGCTCGTCGATGGATGCGGCGGTGTTGCCAACGCCCAGGAGCTGGTTGGACATATACGAGAGGATGTTGAAAAGCATCGCATCCTTCAGTCGCTTATTGGTGTCCATCAATCCCTTGACTCCGAAGACAAGGAAGGCATCGTCGGTGATGTTGCTGTAGCCGTTAAAATACACCGACTCCGATCCTACGCACATACTGTGGATGCCGAGGCACACCTCCTGGAGCGTCTGCTCGGTGTAGAGATATCGGCGCTGCTTGTCGTAGGTCATGAATTCTTCCTCGCAGAGCTTATAAAAGTCCTCCATGATGGGATAGTCGGTAGGCTTGAATTTGCTGTAGTCGGTGCTGTCGGTAATACCGAATCGAGCGTAGAGCTTGGAGAGCAGTATCTCGATGGTATCGATCTGCGCATCGGTGAAATCCTTGTAGCTTCGGAAAAAGTCCTTGAGGAAAGCGATGTGCTGACTCAGTCTTGTTATCTTCTTGAAGGCATCGGGTGTGGTGGGATCGATGTCCTCCACGCCGTCCGCCCACACCTTCGGCTCTAACGGGTTGATGGTGTATTCGCCCGACATGAAGTCGATATAACAGCCGCCAAGCTCTCCGCACAGCTCATGGTACTCGCTTTCGGGATCGAGGCAGATGATCCTCTTGCCGGACTCACGGAGATTCGTGAGAATGAGCTTGAGGAGATAACTCTTGCCCTGACCGGAGTTGCCGAGGATGAGGATATTGGATGTGGTCTTATCCTCGGCTCGGCGGTCGAAGTCCACGAGGATGTTCGTGCCGTACTTATCTCTGCCGATATACAGACCGTGGGGATCGGTCTTGCCGGAGAAGTTGAAGGGATAGAAATTGGCAACGCTGGAGGCAGGCAGTACGCGCTCGTACTGTGCGCCGAATTGATTGAAGCCCACGGGCAGAACGGAGAGGAATCCTTCTTTCTGCCGTAAGGTCAGTCTGTCCACCGACATTTTGGAGCGAGTCAGCTCCATGGCGATCTCGCTCTGCAACTCCTTGAGGGAGTCCATGTCCTTTGCCTTCAGCTCGATAAATACTGAGCAATGCAACAGGGGTTCTCGGTTCTTTCGCAGGTTGGCCAGGAGTTCGATTACGTCCTGGAGGTTGCCTTCGGCTTCGATGGTGTCGTTCATGTCGTTACCGCCGCTTTTCATCTTGTTGCGGCGGGTGGCGTTCTGAATGATCTTCCTTTGCTCCATTGCCTCCACCAATCGGTGGTAGATGCGGAGCGTTACGCCGTTGCGGTCGGCAAGCTGCGAGAGGATGGCCTGTTCCTCGGTAGACGGCGGATACTCACGGATTACCCACACGCAACGGTAGCTGTCACCGACGATATAGTGGTCGGATAAAAATTTCACGGTGCCGGGCAGGATCATGTCGAAGAAGTCCTTGGTGCGGATTTCCTCCATCTGCTCCGGCGTGAGAACTTTGGGGGTTCGTTTTGACATTTTTCCTCCTTCCGCCGCTTTGCGGACAGAGGACAAGACGAGCCGTCCTGCCGTATCCGCAAAACGACTGATTCATATTGGGATTTAGGTTTCTTCGGCGATGACGAGAAGCCTTCCGCTTTTCGCCGAGCCGTAGCAAGTGGAGAGGATGAGCTTCTGCCTGCCATCCTTGACTTCGATGTCCTCGTACCGCTTATCGTAGATGTCGGTCTTTATTACCTCGGTAACCGTGAAGTACCGCACACCATCTGCTGTTTCCAGTTCTATGACGGGGTGCTGCTCTCGGAAGGTCTTATCGAGGTATTTCTTCAGATCGGAGAACATAGTTCCGTTCTTCATGTTGTGACCGTAAATGATGAGGTTGGTATCGGAGTTGCATCGGTAGTCGAGGAACGGGATGCCGGATACACTGTATCTCTTCTCGAAGTTCTTTCGCAGGTATTTTTGCGGATCGCTTGGAGTGTGCATCACGGGATAGTTCACCGCCGTGCCTTCGATATAGATCCAACCGATGCATTCGCTGTTCTGCTCTATAATGGGAGCAAGGTTTCGCTTCTGCTCGGTTGGCTCCGGCTCGGTATCGGCATCGATGGTTTCCTCCGTCGTATCCTCGGCAGTGTCAGTAGACTCGGTTTCCGTGGCCGGCACGGTCGTTTCCTTTGGCTTTTCTACAAGCTCGGCGAGTTCGTCAAAGGCATGGCGGTCACTTGCTTGGTCTGCGTATTCCTTCCACGCCATTGTGAGGGATGCCAGGCAGACCGCCGACAGCAGAAGAAGCAGAATAATGAGACTAATCCTCCGTTTCTTCATCGTCCACCTCATAGAACTGCTCGCCGTCGACATCGGGCATATGCTCTCCGTTCATCGAGGCATCGAAGTACAGGGCGAGGAAGCGTTTGATATCCGCTTTCTTCATACGCTTTACCTCGAAGCCTTGCTCGGAGATGATCTTCTCGATACGGTTGGCACTTTGGAAGACCTGCTCCGGCTTTAAGCCTTTGCATCTTGCGATGAAGAGGAACTGTCGGGCGGTCGCCATTTCCACCTGAATGCTGTCGAGGAAGTCCATGTCCTTTTTGAGCAGACGGCGCACCTTCGGATTGTTTTCCTCTGCGAGTCTGCCTTGCAGGTATGCCTTGTTATCGTCAAAGCATTCGGAGGAGTCGGTGCAGGTGATCTCGATGTCGGGGATCGCCGACAGTACCATCATCAGATGGCGCACCTTGATCTCAATGTTCACCGCTGACAGCACCGATATATTGGTGGGCGAAACGAGGTAAAAGAGCAGCTCGCCCTTGTTCGTTGCCAGACCGTATTTGGTGAAGGTCTTGATGCCTATGAGATCCTGCACGGAGCGTCCTTTTTTCTTTTTCTGCGGTTTGTTTTCCTTTGACATGATCGTCACCTCCATTCGTAGTGCTGTTGGGTTGTTATAAAGTACCGGATGGCGTATTTGATAAAGTCCATCACGGTGGTTTCATCCATGCGGATGGTTAAAAAGCCGTAGCAAAGGGTTGCGGCTGCGGGGATAAAAAAGCCGAACTGCACCATGCAAACGATGGAAAGCAGTGCGGCAATGCCGAGTATGGCAAAGTCCCGCAAGCCCCACAGCCACAGGTTCGCCGTGGCCTTTAGGTTCTGCGGATACAGATATTGTGTCATTTACATTCCTCCCATCGTCTGTCCGGTATCGCTCTGCGAGTGTTCGTTTCGGATATCATCCGTACCGTAGAAACCTTCGCAGAATTCCTTTGGCGTTTGTCCGTATTCTTCACGGATGCGTTCGGTGATCATATCCTTGATGAGCTGCGATTCTGCCGCCGTTGGCTGATAGTCGAACTCGTCGGAGAAGTCATCACCGCTGATCACGCATTCAATGCGGAGCGTATCGGCAAAGGGGTTGTACTTGCCGTACATATTCATCCATGTGCCTTCGTCGGCATTGGTCCTGATACGGAACTTCTCATCCACGTCGAACCAGGTTTCGATATAACAGGTAATCTGCTGACCGATATCGCAGTCCACCTCCATATCACGGTCAATGACGAGATCCTTGCGTTCCAATTCCATATTTTCTTTCATGCCGTACCTCCTTTACTTTGCTCTCGCAAGGGAGCGAGTGAGGTTGACGGCGGTGGTGGTCGCATGGACAACACTCATCATATTGACTCTTACCGAGCTGTCGAGACCGAACTGCTGGGCAATTCTCGGCACCTCATTGGCGGCAAGCATAATGCCGAGTCCGAGGAGCATATTGCCGGGGAAAGTAAGCAGTCCGAGGAATAGCAAGGTGGTCTGCATAAACGCCGTAAGGCAGATCGCCGCTACCTGCTTCATCCATTGCACGAAGCCGTCCATATATCCTCTCGGAATGGAGAACATATACAAGGCTCCGACCGCCATCTGTACGAGCAGTATTCCTCCGCGCTTGATGTTTTGGAAGAATATCTTTATTACACAGTAGGCAAAGGCGATCAGTGCAAGGATGTTAAACAGGCTGAACGTGATGTTGCTCGACACAGCGAAGCTGCCGACAAGGACGCTTGTGCTTTGTCCCGCAAGGTCAATGGATTGCCCTCCGGCGAACAGCGCCGACAGGTCGTGGGAGAAGGTGTTTTGAAGGGATATGCAGAACTTATACAGTTCTACGGGTACTACTCCGATTAAGGAGCAGGCAAAGAAGCCTTTAAGGATATTGATGGACGTTGTCTTGATATCTGCTCGGCCGTGTTGGTATTCGATTGCCACGTCAAATACGGCAACCACCAATCCGGCAACGAAGAGCGACCATCCAAACAGCGTAAACAGCTTGATGGTGGCTTGCACCCAATCAAGAGCAAAAATATCCGCACCCATATTGCCCATCATCGTGAAGAAGTCGGCAACGGCATCATAGATGGTTTCGTAAAACCATCGGAGCATTGTGTTCCAAATGGTGTTGGATATCTGTGTTCCTAAAAACTCAAAGGCTTCCCGTATAGCTTCGGCTATTGCGTCGATCAGATCGCCGATCCAATCAAACATGGGAATTCACCTCCTGATTTCAAAACAGACACAGACGGTGGATCGCTCCACCGTCCATATCTGCGGATAAAAAATGACCGATTACTCGGTTTCGGGTAATCGGTCGGGTTTGGGGATTTCTTTGATGAGTTCAGCACCGTGCAAGAAGCCCATCTTGTATGCGTGGGCATAGGACTCATGGATGCACTTGAAGAATTTCTCCTTGTAGGCATTAAACAGTTCTTTCTGTTCTGCTGTCAGTGCATCGTCCAGTTCCTGGGATGCCTTTGAGAGAGCCGATTGCGCTGCTTTGAACTCAACGGTGTCGGGGATTTCTTCGCAAGGGCATATTTCGCCCTCGTACAGTTGCTTCAGAAAACTCATATTGCCGCCTCCTTTCGGCACAACAACATACCACGGTTTTTCCCGAAAGTCCAGCGACTTTCCGAATTTCTCACAGGGACATTGCCATGCCTTCGCTTTGGTACATCCCCACGTAGTCGAGGACGGTATCGGCGATTTGTACCTTATCGGAGATCGACAAGGGCGTATACCAATACGCCTTACCGACACCTTCCTCCCACATATAGGGATTGACTTTGTCAGAGCTTCTCGTCATCTTCGTTCCGATGATATCGCCGAAGAGCATGGTTTCCTTATCTACCACGCCCTCGGTGCGGTTGAGGATGGAGATCTGAATGGCATCGTAGTGTTTGTGAACTTCGGTGGAGATGAACTGCAATTTTACTCGCAGGTCATCATCCAGCTTGCCGAGCAGAGTTCTGCCGACGATCTTCGGATCGTGGATGATGTCATTACCACCGAACATCCTGTGAAGCTCGCCTTCAAAAAAGTTCATGACATACTCCTTTCTCACGTTTGAACTGTTTGGGTATATCCCTCGGTTTCATCAGAAACAGCATCTTCCACTTTTGACTGATCATATCGGTGTTCGAGCCAATTTCGGAATTCATCTCCATGTTCCCAAAATTCACTCAACACACCTGTGATAAAGCCGTACATACTTCCTGTATAATCCCAGCGCACGGACTCGTGTTCGGTAGATGCGGCTGCTGTTTCCAAGCTGGCACCCTGTGCCAATTCCTTTTCCATATTTGCGCCCCATAACTCGGCTGCGTTCATAATAAGCGTACCGTAACCATCACTGTTGTTGGCTTTCAGCTCCAAATATGAGGCAACCTTATCATCGGGTATTTTAAATGGTAAATTGCCTTTATCGAGCATATTGTTCACCACCGTTTCTTACAGGATGGTCCAGATATACAGAGGTGCGGTCAAAGTGAAGATGAGACAGGCGAACAGGATCGCAGGCGCGGTGAACTCAAACTGACCGTGCTTGCGATAGTCGAAGTATGCCGTGCCGAGCTTCACGAAGAAGAGGATCGCCAGGATCATATCCACCACGGGAAAGACCACGTTGTTGACCACCGTCTGCACCTGAGTCTTGGCGGTGTTCCATGTCTGCTCGATGGCTCCGGCTACGTCGCCTGCGGCGAAGGCCGTTACCGAGAAGGTACTGACGATCACCATCATCAGCACGGCACAGAGAAGAATTTGCATAATTTTCTTGTTACGCATTGTAGTTTCCTCCTTGTTTCTTGAGAGTTTGTTTTACTTGGGATTCCTTGATATAGCAGGTGCGGATGTTGAGGTTCTTGGCAAAGTTGATTTCCTTTTCCATGCCGTGAGATACTCGGTCGCCGAATACCCACAGCTCATCGCAGAACCACAACAGGGACAGCCCTGCGGCGAGTCCGATCTCCCGTTCCTTCGGGTTTTCGTCATTCAAGCATAGGGCGTAAAAATGCGGAACGACCGGAGCCGTTCCGCACAGAAGCGCATATTTGGCGTACTGCTTTGCTCGCTGCAGGTTACCCGCTACATCGCCGCCAAGCGGAGAGCAAATATACACCTTTTTCATCATTCATTTTCATCGTCCTTTTTCTTCTTGATGAGGACGATGGCGGTGGCGATGACACCGCCCAAGGCTACCGCCGCAAGCCCGATCCAGAAGCCGATGTTGCTCTCATCACCGGTCTGCGGTACTTCGGGGATTCTTTCATTGGTCATAGCTGCTTTCACGATTTCTCCATCCTCCTTGATCTCGAAGGGATATGCCTTTGTGTCGGGGATATAGCCGTCCAAGGCTGCAAATTCCTCGTAGGTGTACTTGCCGTAGCGAAGCGTGAACTTGGCAATACCGTCCTCGTCGGTGTAGCCTTCTGCCACGATCTCTCCGGCTTCGTTGCGAATGCGGAAGCCCACGTTCGCAAGGACTTTACCGTCAGAGATATCGGTCTTGGTCAGCTCCAATTCACCCACGATGGGCTTGTTGGTGAAGCCAACGCCTGCTTCGTTCTCTACGGTTACGGTCTCACCGTCATTCCTGATCTCGAAATAGTGGTAGGTGTCATCCTTAACGAAGCCTTCGGGAGCAGTCTTTTCGTAGAGGAAGTAACCGCCGTAGCGGAGCTTCTCATAGAGATATACGCCTGCTTCGGTTTCGGTCATTTCACCTACGAGGGTGTCGATCTCGGCACCCCATTCGCCGTTACCGTCCACGTCCTTGTAGATCTCAAAGACGGCACCGGACAGCTTATTGTCGGGGTACTCCTTATCCACCTTTGTGGTGGTCACGTTACCGAGGATGGGCTGATTGGTAAAGCCAACGCCTGCCTCGTTCGCCACGATGACAGTTTCGCCGTCGTTTCTGATCTCGAAATAGTGGTAGTCGTCATCCTTGAGGAAGCCTTCGGGTGCGGTCTTTTCATGGAGGAAATATCCGTTATAGCGAAGATCGTGCATCTCATAGATGCCGTTCTCGGTTTCGGTCATCTCGCCTACGAAGAGGTCGATTTCGGGATCGAATTCGCCGTTGCCGTCCACATCCACGTAGACTTCAAAGACGGCGCCGGACAGCTTGTTGTCGGGGTATTCCTTATCCACCTTCGTGGTCTTGACCGAGCCGGTGATGAACTCGTTTTCGATGGTAATCTCAATAACTTCCTCATCGGTGCCTACGGTTACAGCGTAGCTGTTCTCGTTCAGTACAAATGCGGGAGCTGCCTTGATCTCACGCACGATCCATCTGCCGAAGGGTACGTTCTCAAAGGTGAAGATACCGATCTCATTGGACTGACAGGTAGCAAGGGCGGTTTCCTCGGTGAACTCGGTTTCGTTCTCACGGAAGAGACCGAAGAGCGCACCGCAGATGGTGAAGCCATCCTCGTCCAGCTTCTTGCCGATGATAGTGCCACGGATGATCTCGTTGGTGATAGCTTCGCCGTTATTCACGGAGATCTTCACCACCACGGTGTCCTGGCCTGCATACTCGAAGGTTACGGGATAGATGTTGTCAGAGAGGATATAGTGGCTGTCGGTTGCGATCTCCTTGACGTATACCTTCGCACCTACGGGCAGATCGGTTGCAAATACCGCCTTGCCGTTCTCGTCGCAGGTTACGGTTTCAATGAGACCGTCTTTGGGGATGACCTTGCCGTCAGCTGCGGCGATGTCCTCAGTAGCGAAAAGTCCGAACTTGACGGAGGTGATCTCACCGTTCATACCGATGCCGTATTTCTCATCCTGTTCCAAGACTTTGGAGAGATCAATTTCTACCTTCTGTCGCTCGTTCACGAAGGCGGCAGAGGTGGTCGTGATCTTGATCTCCTGTCCGGCGTAGGTCAGCTCTACGGTTACGGTATCGCCGTTAAGGATCATACCGTGGGGTGCTGTGATTTCTCGGATTTCGAATTTGCCAAGGAACAGAGGCTCGGTGGTAGCCGTTCCGTCTGCGCCTGTGGTGATGGTGGCAACGACGTCGCCCTTCTTATAACGGAGCGTACCGTCGAGGGTTACCACATCTTCAGCGGCAGTGATCTCATAGACCGCCCCTGCCAAGCCCTTGATCTCATACACGGGCTGATACACGCCGTTCTGCTCCACCACAGAGAAGAAGACCTCACCGGTCTTGGTGATGGTGATCGTTCCTTTCTGCGGTTCGTTCTCCTTGACTACCTTGACGATGGTGATGCCGTTTTCATCGGCGGAGTTTTCCTCGGTCACGTCAAAGTAGATCGGAGTAGCATCGAGGACATAACCATGGGGTGCCTGAACCTCTACAAGGTAATAGCCCTTGCCGTAAGGGAGCTTTTCGGGTGTGAGGAGCGTACCGTCCTCGTCGGTGTAGAAGGTATCGATCACAGTCAGCGTCGGGTAGGTGTAGCTCATCGTTACGAGGCTGCCGTCGGGAGCGTAGATCTGAAAACCTGCGCCCGCATAAGGGATGGTCTTACCTGTGGTACTGTCGGTCTTAACTACGTGGAGATAGGACTCGAAGTTTGCGTTGTTAATGAGGTAGCGATATACTTCGCCGTCCTCGCTGACGAACACCTCAAAGGGATCGAGCAGCTCTCTGCCTTCCCAGCCCTTGATCTGCTTTACCACGTATACGCCGTAAGGCAAGTCGATGGTTTCGGCATAGCCGAACTCATCACAGGTGAGGATATCTCTCTCGGTGGTTTCGGCGGCTTCATAGCTGCCTGCGCTCTTGAGGTACACCTCAAACATGGCACCGACTTCGGGAGTTTCGATCTTGGTGGAGCCGTCATCGGTATGCTTGATGATGGTGATCTTGCCTTTGATGATATCCTCGTACACGTCGGGATACACGGTGTTCAGCTCAACGGTATACTGGCCTGCATAGGTGTCGATATAATAGACGGTTTCGTCGAGCAGGTATCCTTCGGAGGGGCTGATCTCACGGATCGTCCATTCCACGTTCTCGTAGCAAGGATAGTAGTCGGTAAGGAAATATCCGTTCTTGTCTGTCGTATAGGTGTCGATGAGCGCACCATCCTTGAATACACCGTATACTGCACCTTCGAGGGTAGCATCGCCCTGGGACTGCCCATAGATACCGCCGAGGTCATCGACCATCGCATCGGAGTCGAGGGAGAAAGCCATCGGCATCAGCTCCACGGGAACAAGTCCGCTATCGTCATCATCATCGAAGCCTGCCAAGTCCGCGTCGAGCTTAAATACGTCGGCTCTCCATTTCTTGAGGACATTGTGGAACTTGACCTCGGTCACCTTGTTCCACTCAATGACCGCACCCTGGCTTTCGGGGATCACATAACGGATGGCGGTGTTGACTTCCTCCACGGTGTAATTCTCACCGATGAGGATATCTTCGAATACTGCCACGCCGTTTTTATCGGTGTTGGCGTAAACATCGACCTTCTCGCCGGAGAGCGATGTTCCGTAGAGGCGGAACTTCATGCCTTCCACGAAGTTATCCTCGGAGGTCTTGATGACCTTGAGGTCGCCACGCTTCAGCTCGTTGTAAAAGCTCTTTTGGGTTACCGTATTCCATTCGATCTCGGCAGTCTGACTGTCGGGAATAATATATCGCTCGGCAGTGTCAACTTCCTCGACGGTGTAGTTCTCGCCGATGAGGATGTCCTTAAACAACGCCACGCCGTTTTTATCGGTATAGGCGTATTCGTCAACATTTTCACCGGACAAGGACGTTCCGTAAAGGTGGAATTTCATGCCTTCCACGAGACTGTCCTCGGAGGTCTTAATGACTTTGAGGTCACCGCGCTTCAGTTCGTTGTATACTTCGGCGGTAGCAACCTTATCCCATTCGATCTCCACGTCCTGGCTGTCGGGTACGATATACTTGAGGGCGGTATCTACTTCCTCCAGCACGTAACCGCTGCCGACAAGAATATCTTTGAAATACGCCTTTCCGGTGCCGTCCACGGTGGCAGTCACGTCAATCCTGGCACCGCTATCGGAGGTGCCGGAGAGTCGGAATTTGATGCCCTCGGTTAGACCGTCCTCGGCTGTTTTGGTTACGGTCAAGTCACCACGCTTCAAGATATTGGAGAAGGTCACGGATGCTTTCTGACCTGTGGCTACAGTGACGGTCTGACTGTTCTGCGGCTCGTAGTATCCGGGCGCAATCTCGGAAACGGTATAGGTTCCGGGCTTCAACCCTGTGAACAGCACCTTACCACCTGCGGTCACACCGGTCTTATCCACGCCGTTGCCTGTGATGCGGAAGGTAATGCCATCCACATTTCCATCTTCGGACTGCTTGGTGATTTCACAATCGCCGGGGATCAGCTCGTTTGTTGCCGTGAAGGATACGGTTTTACTCGGTGAGTTGCTGTCCAGCGTTACCGTCCATTCGGTTTTGCCATACGCACGGTAGTTGGTAGGAAACACCGACTCCACAATCTTATAGGTGGAAAAAGGTACGGTGATCTTCGCTGCACCGTTTGCATCGGTGGGGCCGAGTTTATATGCCTTGCCGGTGATGGTATCGGTTACGACAAAGGTGGCACCTGCCAAGGGGTTACCATCGGTATCGACCTTGTTGGCAACGATATCACCTTCGTTGATGAAGGTGTCATCGGGCAGGTGATAATATGCGTTAGGATAGGAGGATTTGTCCCCCGCCTGACCCATCCAGTCCACACGGGAGATTTCGGGGCCTCTATCGTTGCCGACATGAATAATATAGTCCACGCCCTTATAGGTGCCGGAATATACTGCGATGTGGGTGTGAGAGTTCTCGGCTGTGCCGAAGATGATGAGGTCGCCGGGGGTGAGCTTACTGCGATCTACATTGGATGCGCTTGTACCGATCTTCTCAATCTTACCAGCACTCACGAGATTGTTCAGTGCCTTCTGCCATGTGACCACGGCCTGGGAGTTCCATCCGGTAGCGTCAATGGCTTCACGGATATACGAGGTATCCACGCCTTCAATGTTTGGAAGATAGTTCAGCACGAAATACGTGACAAAGGAGGCACAGCATAAGCCGTACTGCTGATATCTTGCGATATCGGGAGCCAAACCGGTCACCGTGGAATTGTCAGTCACTGTTTCCTTACCGGATGTGCTTGTGCCGTAGTTAATGCCGGACAGAATGGCGGTCGGTGTTCGTGATCCGTAGCTGCCGGACTGATACAGGGTTCCATCGTCTTTCTGTTTCTGTACATCGTAGCCGGTGTATTCCAACGCTCGGAGGATAGCGTGGTCTGCCATCTCATCGGGCAGGTCGGATGCAACGGCGGCGAATGCCGACATCGGGAAAGCCGACAGAATGAGAACAACGGCGAGTAACATCGCCATCACTCTTGCAGAGATTTTCTTCTTTGCAGTCATAAATCATGTTCCTTTCTGTAATTGGAATAAAAAATGAACGCCTGACTTTTGGTCAAGCGTTCCGTTAATAGGTTGGAGGATCAACCTCCGTAGTTCTTACTGCTGACACATACGCAGCAGTACCATTTTGCGGTGTATGAGTCGTAGGTCAGACCTACTGCCATATAGGTGTATTCCGAGCTGCCCAGGTATCGCCAGTGTCCGCTGCTGTTGCGAAATCCATCTGCGATCCTACGGGCGATGTCCTCGGCACTGCCTGACCAATTTCCTTTGGCACAGGCTTCAGCATCGTAGCCTTGATAGTAGTTGTGGCTTGCATCGAGGCCAAGCTCGGTCATGTCGATGAACTCGCCGTACTGCAACACTGTGCAGGCATCGGGATCGCTTTGGTGTGAGAAGTTGGTGATCAGTTGCTCGGCTCGGAATCTTGCCACCTCGGTCAGTCCGGAAAGTACCGTCATGCTACTTGCACCCACGGTTGCTCGGTGGTCATTAAGGTATTTTGCCACAAGGGGTTCTATTTCGGATGCAGTCGGTCTTGTCGGCATCGTCACCGCCGGCTCGGTTTCTGTAGGTTCCGTCACCTTTGTTTCCTCGGTCTTGGGAGGGGTGGTCGGTTCGGTCTGCGATGGCTTTGTTTCCGCAGGCTTGGTTTCCGTAGGCTTTTGCTCGGTTTCCTTTGGCACCGTTTCGGCAGGTTTACTCTCTGACTCCGGCTTTTCCGTGGTCTGCGGTTTGGTTTCGGCAGGCTTTGTTTCAGTCTGCTCGGTTACGGATTCTGACGGCTCTTGGGTTTTAGTCGTTTCAGCAGGCTTTGTTTCCTCGGCAGTGCTGTTTTTCTTTTCTTCTGTGTGTTCCGTGTCCGTATCCAATTCGGCTGTGCCTGTGGTTTCTACCGTAGCCGTTACCGTCGGTCTTGTAGTATCGGGAGCAGGAGCATCTGCTTTGTTGTTTGCACATCCCGCAAGGGTTAGTAGGATTACCGCTGCGAGGAGGGCTGCGAGTATTCTTTTCTTCATTTGGTATCACCTCAACCAACAGGATACCGATACTTTCCCGAAAGTCCAGCGACTATCGGAAAATTTCGCAAAAAACCTTACATCGTCTGTCCCTGACCGAGATCCTCGTCGAGATCCTCGCCCTGTTCCTCCTGAAGCTTCTGTTCATAGGCTTCGAGGATCGCATCATTGATTGCGGTACGGGCTTCGGGGGTGACGGCATGGATCACATCGCTGTACTGATTTTTACCGTCCTTTTGGTATTTGGACGAGGGGTTCAGTACGGACAAGCCCTTTTCCTCGGACTCATAGACCTTGAAGCCGTGTGCGGCATAGGCACCGCTGATATTCACGCTGGCGATGGCACGAACGCCGTCGCCCTCGGTAGGGATCAAGCGGTCGATCTTTGCGCTGATAGACGGGAGCTTGGGTGCCGCTTTCTGCGGCGATTTCTTGGTTGCCATAAGGCATTTACCTCCGTTTCTTTGATTGTATATTTAGGTGCTTTATGACCGCAGTCATATTTATCACCACCACCTTTCAACTGCGTATTTTATTCTTGCATATTGGAATGAGCTGCCTGTTTCTCAGCCCACAATACCGAGAGGTGGACGAGAGCTGCTCTCTGCTGATCGGCGGACAGACCGCTTAAAAAGTCAAAGAGCGTAACCTCGTCGTCTTTTACGACCGCAGGTTGCGCTCCCTGGCAGTTATCACAGATCTTCTCACGCTTGACGATGATGGTTCTGCCGTCATCCGCTTCGGTAAAGGAGAGGACGTCGTTGTAGGAAAAGCCTACACGCTGTCTGATCTCATACGGGATGGTAATTCTGCCTCGTTTGCCGAGGATTCGGAATAGCTTTTTCATTTTTCGTTCACCTCACTGTATTCACAATGTTCTCTGCACGGGCAGGAGTCACACTCGCCGTCGCAGTCGGTTTGGTCTACGGGACAGTCCTCGCAATCGCCTTCACAGACGATGTCGCCAACGTCATCGAGGTTTTCGATAACGAGTTTATTGCCGTCCACGTACATCTGCATAGGATCGCCCTCAAAGATCCCTGCCTCCAAGAGCATCTCGGCAGGCACGGCAAGGAGGACAATTTCGGTTTTCATCTTCTTATCTTGCATTGGATGATACACTCCTTCAGTATTTTTTCGTAGTCATAGCACTCATCGTCAAAGGCATCGCCGTACACATTGAACAGCGTGAGCTGTGCAGGCTTGGCACGCTCCCTTTCGTAGAGGTCGTAATTGCCGATGAGCAGTTCCTTGAATTCTTTGCCTGCCTCATACCTCTGTGCCATGGAATGGGTTCGGGAGAAGTCGAAGAGCGAGAAGCCCTCGTACAGCTCCCGAATTTCGGGGCAGTCGTTGTAGGACAATAGAAACTTGCCCTTGATGTTTTTCAGCGTATCTCTCAGTCTGACATGGTCATCCCATCCGAATCCCACCTCGTACATATCTTCGGTGGAGAAGTATGGCGGATCGGCATAGAAAAACGCATCCGGTCGGTCGTAGTGCTTGATGAGCGTTTCGAAGTCCTGGTTTTCCACGATGACGTTCGCCATTCGGGTTTGAAGCTCTGCGATCAGTCCGAAGAGCTTTCGGATGTCAAAGGGCTGTGATGCATAGGATTTTCCGCTGCTGGAGTAGCTGAATCGCAGGAGCTTGAGGAACATGGCGGCACGTCGGACATCGTAATCTTCGGTTATCCTTGTGCGTATCTCCATCAGCTCCTTTGCTTCGGGCGGTGGGAACAGTATCTCCGTCAGCTTCAGTTCTTCCGATAAGTACAGATCGTCAAAGACCTCGTTCTCGAAAAACCTGCGGATGGCTATAAAGTCCTCACGGGAGTTTAAGTGGCAGAAGCCCAGCTCTCGGATGGTCGCCATCGTTCGCTCCTTCATGCAGTGAAACAGATTCGCAAGGTTGCGGTCAAAGTCGTTGTACACCTCGAAGGAGGATACGGTGGGGTTTCCGAGAAGCACGCTGCCGGAGCCGCCGAACACGTCAATAAATCTGCCGTAGTTCAGCGGAAACAGCGCGTAGAGAATGTGAAGGATGGATGTTTTATTGCCCACCCTCGATACAGGGGTTTTAATGGGGATCACCTCACTTTCGTGACGGTTCAATCGCCCCATAAACGAAAAAAGACGGCACCAATCGTCGTGGGGCGATTGATACCGTCTTAATACTTATTGGTCAAGATAGGTCTTGTCTTTGCGTTCGAGCTGTGCTTTCAGCTTGCGGATTTCCTGTTCGTAGTATCCGGTGCGGTTGATCAGAAAACAGCAATGGATGCCGATTCCGAGACACCCGCCGATCAAAAGACCGACAATAAGCCATACAAGTTCGTTCATTGGTTATATTCCTCCCATATTCATAGTTTCGGTTTCATCGGTAGTATCCATGTCCATATTGTCCTCGCACCAGGACATGGTTGCGGTGATGCCGGTGACGGCTGCATCCATACTGTGCAAAAGTGAGGCTTTCAGCCGTGAGAGTTCCATCTGCGCGGGGAACGGGATGCCGTCTATTTTGTTTAAGCTATCGAATACCGCCTTGATCTTGGCCGTCAGTTCCACGCTGTCATCCAAGATTTCAGCGAGGTCGATGCTCGGCTGCTCGGAATTTTGACTGCCACGGGTAAAGAGTACGCCACGGTCAGCAGGATCAGTGCGTATCTCATAGACACCGTGGGAGGTGCGCTTGAGCATTCCGTCATCCTTCATGACCTGATCCCTTAAGAACATTTCAAAGTCTTTTCGGGTGATCTCAGCCAAGCCGCCCTCATTGAGATACGCCTCATAAATAGCTCCGGCTCGGTAGGTGGTTTCCTCTTGAAGATACCCTTCGAGGAAGTGTCGTAAGGTCTGCCATTTTGATTCGGTTTTCTGTGTCATTGGCTTAAGCCCATCCCTTCGTTTTCTTCCTCCGGCGGGATATATCCGATATCGTATGCATCCTCGCCGAGATCCTTGAGGAGGGCGTTGAACTGATCCACGTCCTCGCATTTGCGAATGCCGAAATCGGCAACGCCTTGCTCGAATTCAGACAGATCCGCGCCTTCGTCGGCAAGGTCATAGCGGAGCATCAACCACGCCACACCCTTCGTCCAACAGACACAGAGGCAGGTGGGATAACCGCCTGTTTGGTCACATTGAAAGTCGCCGGTGGTATCGGTAAGGTCGCCGGAGCCTACGGTCTGCTCCAATTTCTTGCTGAATTCATCGTAGTTCATTGGCGCATACCGAACCCTTCGTCCATATCTTCGTCGCAGTCCTCATCGGGGATTTCTCCTTCGAAGCCCCCCAGCCTGTTGGGAACGTAGTCCGAAAGCCAGGTGCCGCCGAAGTTGTCGTGGGTAGCCAAACGCCACACGGCGAACTTGCCGATGTTCAACTCCGTACCTTCAAAGGGATACAGGATGCAGGTTAGATCGTCGTGTTTGAATACCGAACAGTTCTCGAACTTACAGCCGTTCAGAAGGATGCCTTCCTTTGTCAGCAAGTCGTTGATGCCGTCCAGCCATTCCTGGGGATCACCTCCGCAACCCTGCAATATGAGACCTTCTTTGCCTTTCATTCGGCGCAGGTCATCGGTCGTTATGGTTTTAATGCTCATTGTGAGATACCTCCCATCTGTATGGTTTGGGTTTCATCCTCGTCCTCATCCAAGTCCTCATCATCGGACTGCGTAAAGTCAGTTTCCATGAACTCGGTGGGAGTCAGCTCGTATCCGAGGAAGTTGGGCGAAGTGTCATCGTCAAAGGCGATATATCCTTCGCTGCCGAAGGACAGAGGTGCCTTGACAAGGATGGTGCCGCTGTGGTCGCTCCTGGCATACGGCTCCACGGTGGCGAAGGTGATGCCTTCACCGGATCGCAGATCGTATCGGTATAACCCCTCCGGCAGTTCCTGTTCGGTGACTCTGCCGTTGGTAAACAGTGCCGTTTGCCCAAGCACCTCCACCACCTCTAATTTCTCATCGGTGAGGGCTTGGGTGGTCAGCTCCTTCGCTTGTACCTCGTCATACGGGACAAGGTCGTGCAAGGTACCGCCCCTTGCGGAGATCACGCCGTACTCGGTGTTGGTTGCTCCCAGCCGTTCAAGGAGTCTTGCTCCTTCATCCTTTGCGAACAGACCGCCCAACCACTTGTGGTCGAAGCCGATGCCGAGGTGGTGTTCGAGATAGTGCTTGAAAAAGTCGCTGTCGCTGTCCACGTAGGCACTCAGCTCGTACTTATTGAGGTTGGCGATAACGTCGCCGATATCGTCAAGATTGGCGGGATGCTCTGCGGAGAGCACCGCCTTGAACTTCATCTGTTCCTGTGGAGAGAGATACGGGAGCTTCGCGGCAAGACCGTTCAGCTTATCGAAGAGCTGCATATCGCCGAACTGATCGGCAGTGATCTGAGGCACGGAGGACTCGAAGTCCAAATACACGCATTCTTCGATGCTGTCGACACCCAGCTCACGGGCAATACGGTCGGCCGCTTGCCTTGCCATCGGGAGGGTGATCCATACCGCCTTATCCTCGACCTCGGATACATCCTCAGTGGGAAGCGGTGCAATCTGTAAGCGGAAGGCATACCAATTTTCCACCTCGGTGTCGGGGAGCTGCTTTCCGTCGTAGATTTCGGGTGGCTTATAGTCGCCTGCGAATATGGCGTAACCGTCTGTCAAATCGCAGTTGAGTGATGTCCGATAAAGCGCACCGATCTTGGCTTTGTCAAGCAGGTACAGAGACGATTCGGGGATGTTATTCACATCGTCGTGCAGTTCGTTTTCGATGATGAACTGTCCGAGCTGCTCGTCGGTGCGGATATTGGATGCCACCATGATCTCGTCGTATCCGTAGGTGCAGTTGATCAGATCCTTCATACTAAGAATCTCATCCGCAGGACTGCCAAGCACCTTCGGCGCAACGGTACGGAAGATAGCGAGTTCGCTGTCATCCATCTGTGCGATACGGTTAGCAAAGAAGTTCAGCTCGTCGATGGTCGGCGAGTCCAGTCTGTAATACAACAGCTCCGGCCACGCACCGCAGTCGAGGATGCCGATGCTTCGGAAGGAGTTCTCACGTCCGAGCATTCTCGCTCGTTGGATTGCATCCCTAATCTCATGTTCTTCGGCAGGCAGATCCAACATGGCGTAAAAATAGCCGTCGCCGAGTGGATTCTCATGCGACAGCTCTATGGTTAGTGTTTTTTCCTTTACCACGTTTCACACCGTCCTTTCGTTAAGTGATAGATTTCATCGAGCTGCAAGAGCTTGCGCCCGATAGCAGAAATGACAGGAACGCTCACCGCATTGCCTGCCATCTTGTATAAGTGACCGTCCTTGAGTCCGGTCGCCTGTGCCTTTTTGAATTGTTCATCTGTGAAGCCCTGGAGCCGCCAGCATTCAATGGGCATCAGCTTGCGGATACGGCCTCTGTGCCATACGCCGTGTCTGTCCTGTGCTGTAAGCGTGAACATGGCTTCATTAGGATTCTTCACACGTCGTCCTTGCTGCCTTGGCAGCGGTCGGTCGGGAGTAAGGACAGCTCTCGGCGCATCCTCGTCCTCGTCATCTACAACCATGACACCAGAGTGTTCACCTCGGTGGTTACTGATACCGGAATCCTGTCTTGCGGTGATGCATCTTGCATGATCGGTAATGACGGGGTCGGGGTTCATATCTATGAAGTACAGTCCGGTTTTACCGCCCCATCCACCTGCGCCTGCGGTTTGGGTGCAGGCAACTCCGCTTGGATCATAGACACGCTGACCTTGCGGTCCAGGGACGAGTTGCTTGAGATCTTCCGAATTGCCGCATTCGAGAGGAAATAGCTCTCCGGCACATCCTTTTCTAAGATATCCGACAATATACACACGACGCCGCTTTTGGGGGACTCCGAAAAACGCGCTGTTATGCACGCACCATTCGATATCATACCCCAATTCAACAAGCGTGGAGAAGATGGTAAAAAGCGTCCTGCCGCCGTCATGCGATAGCAGTCCCGGAACGTTTTCCAAGAGAAGCAGTGGAGGTCTTTTAGCTGCGGCAATTCTTGCCACTTCAAAGAAGAGAGTTCCTCTTGTATCGTCCCTGAATCCGAGCCTTTTCCCAGCAACGCTGAAACTTTGGCATGGAAATCCCGCACAGATGAGATCAATGTCCGGCAGGTCGTTTGTATTGATTTTGGTTGCATCCTCAAAGTAGATTTCTCCTTTCGGTTGATAGATTGCATTGTAGGCTTGGTTTGCCTTTTTATCGATCTCGCAATGACCGATGCATTCAAAGCCGCCCACCGCTTCGAGTCCGCTGCGAAAACCACCGATACCTGCGAACATATCAAAAAATCGGATCGCCATAGGGCATCCGACCGTTCCTAATTATTTAATTTTCCGACCACCTCAATTCTGCGCTTCTTCAACGCCTTTTTTCTTAAAATAATAATCCCAGACATCCTGTGCCGTGTGCAGGAATTCAGAGTCAGAACGACTACCGTTTTTGGGGGTATAATAATCGCTCTCTCTGTAAATCCACCAATAGACAAGATGTGGATCGGCGATTACAGTGGTCACGATATCGCAAACTGCGTTCTCTAACGGACTGTTTCTGAACAGATCCATATCCACGTCAAATCTCGCCATATGATTGCTCATCCTCTTGGAATGGTCTACATTTCTATGAAGGGAATCCAAAAGGTAACAGATGATTTCTTTCTGTTCCATTGGTTACATACCTCCCATACTCATGCCAAACCCCTCGGATTCTTCCTCGTCCTCGGTTTCGTCCTCATCGATACTGCCGCCTGTGCCGTCTACGGCTTCGGGATCGTCGCTTATGCCTTCCTCGGTATCGACACCTCCGGTCTGCTGATCCTCGGTCACACCGTTTCGCTGTGCCTGTTCACGGTCCAGCTCGGCTTCGATCAGTCCGAGGACGAACTGCTTCTGACTCATGTTGTTGCGCTGCAGGTAGCCCTTGATCCTCTGAAACAGTTCCTCCGGCACCTGAAACGCCATCGTGCGCATATTACCCATGTTCTTTTCCTCCTTGTTTTGGTACTTGGGGTGTAATTCGTTGTCGACGGCAAGGGTGATAAACTCTGCCATCGTCATTCCGTGCTGTTCGATATACTCTCTGACCTCTGCGTGAAGGTCAGCATCGATCTTGACGGTAATGCCTTTCTTTTCGTCAGCCAATGTCATCGTTCCTTTCCATATAGTTTTGAATGATCTCGGTGAGAAGTTCCTCTACCGAGATACTGCGGTCAGCCGCTTCTGCAAGAAGGGCATCCGCTTGGGGCTGTGGGATATAGATTTCGTATTCCAATAGGCAGTCCTCCTACATACTCATAACGGGAGCTTCGCCCTCGTCCTGGCCTTCATCCTCGGTGGGATTCTCTTGCTGTGCCTGTTCCTCCGCAAGCTCGGCGGCGGTCAGTGTGCGGAAGGAGTCCGCATCGCTGCAAAGACTGAGGGTTCTTCCGTTATCCCATTTCATGTGGATATTACCGCCGTCATCGACGTGATCCACCGTTCCTCTCGTACCGGGCGGTACGGGATGGTGTGGATCGTCCATGCCGAGGAGCAGGATGCGAGTGCCGGGCGGATACTTCGCTCGGTTCTCCTTTGCCATGCGGTTCCAATCATCATAAATTGACATACTATTTCATCTCCATTCCGAATAGTTCTTTCGGTGACCACGGGATGGTGAAATCGCTGTGTCCGGCATCGGTGCAGTGGTCGTAGAAGAAGTCATCGGTTTCGGCTGCCCGAATGGTGAAGTATGCAACTTCTTCGGGGGTAGCCGTAAACACTTCGCCTTCTCCGTAGAGACACGCTGCTACGTGGACTTTGATATCCTGTTCCGTGTCCACCTCATTCATAAAACTCTCAAATGCAGTCCAGCCTTCGAGATCAGCATAACTTTTTGGAACACCTGCAACGAGGAATTCCGCTTGGTCGCTGTCCGAGGTTATGGTTACTGCGGAAAATAACACAGCCATATATCACATCCCTCCAATCTTCGGTTCATTTTGCTGTGCAATATATTCATCCAGCTCGTCACGGGTGGATACGAAGTAGTCGTTACCGCCGTGCCAGAGCGAGATTGACAGTTTGCCGTCCTCGCTGTCGATGGGGTGATCTTCGATGCTTTCAAAGGCTCCGTCCGAGTTCTGTCCGGTGATCCAATCCTTCACGGAGGTCAGTTCGTCCTCGGTTAATTCCTCACGGAGCCGCAGATCCACTTTGCCGTAGAGCGTTCCGTCCACGATCTCGGTCGACCACTGTGCCGATACCAGCTTGGCTTTCGCGCCTGCGTCGCCGTCGAAGTATTCGAGGATATCTTCCACGTCACGGTCTTGGTATTCCTCGATGAGGTCGTTGATGTCGTATCGGTAATCGTAGAGGAAGGAGTCGCCCACGGTGAAGGGGTTACCGTCACCTTCGTCGATGTTACCTGTTAAGGGAAAATATAGGCTCATCTTCACGGGGCCGAGCGCCAAGGTTCTATCCTTGATATCGTTTATCAGCTCCGCGGCTGTGCCGTACTGGTCGTAGTAGATATCGTGTTCCAGGTCGGTTTTGATACCTTCGTCTGCGGTCTGCACGAGGTAGGCAGTGGTGTTCACGTCGCCGAGGCTGTTCTCGGTATTGAACAGTCGGCACAGGTGCTGACCGACTCGGCTGCTTGATGCGAGCTGTACGTCGATCTCGGCATCCTCACCGCCGAACAGCTTAATGTTCTGCGGCAGTGTCCTTACTCCAATGGAGAGTAGCTTGATTTGCAGGTCGGTGTTGGCTCTCGGTAATTCCACCACCAGGGTGTCTTTTTTATGCTGAATTACTGCTGTTATCATTGTTACATACCTCCCATACGGATTCCTTGTTCATTGTCGAGTACGTCGCTGATGGAGTATCCCGATTCCATGCATACGAAGCCGGAGGAGACGAACAGACCGTTCAGCTCGTCGGCGATATGCTCACCGAGCAGGTCATAATTGACGAAGTCCTCAATGGTTTCAGATACGGAATATTCGGGATCGTGTTCCACGAAGTGCTTGCCCACGTCCTCATGATCCTCGGCATCCTCTACCAACGTGAACAGGCCGAGACTATTGGCGAGAGCTGTGATAGACTTTGCATCCTCGACTCCGGCATATTCCGCTACAGCGGTGAGCTTACCAAGCTGCATATCCGCATTGCTGATGGCTCCTACAAGGTCGTTAATATCGTAGATGCTTTCGCTTGATGTCATCTCACGCAGACGGCGCATCCATTCGGGGTTATCTACCATGAAATCATCGAGGATAATGCTGACGGACTCGGCATCGGGTGCGCCCAGCCTGCCGATGGATTTGTCAATGGCGGCTCTCTCACAGGGCAGGTACAGATATTCCACTTTTCCGTGGTATTCTGCCTTTGCGGTGCAGAGAATGCTTGCATCGTAGAGGTAAGGCGGAAATACTTGACCGTCGTACAGCTCTTGGAACTGCACGTCCTCATCCACGAAGAGGATGCCGTGTTCCGTGACAATGCCGGTGCCGGACTGCATCAGCCGTCTGCCGATCTCTGCATATTTTGGGTTAGCATCGTCGTTGGCAGGAATGGAGCCGTCACGGTTTAAGAGGTATTCCTGACCGATCTTGCCCATATTGCCGATGTTTTGAATGAGACAGTATTTGTTGAGGTTGAAGGACAGATTGATGAGATCCTTCAGCTCGGTGAAGCCTTCTTGTTTCATGGCTTCGTAGAACTGTTCTTCCTCCGTACCAAAGAAGCTCTCCATACGCTTGGCAAGGTAGTTCAGCTCGTCCAGATTGACGAAGCGGTCTTTCAGATGGCCGAGTTCTTCGGGGAAGATAACGTCCGTAACGAACAGTTCGGGCGGGTTATCGTCGGCGGCGTGTATCTCCATGAGTGCCGACTGGAGTGTGGTTTCGGAGCATGGGAAGTGGATGTCGACCAGGTGGTCGTTGTACCGAACGGTTACTTTGATCATTGGTTATTCGTCCTTTCCGTTGTTTTAATTGCACCGAGGCCGAATCTTCGGATCGCCATTGCGTTGCATATCAGCTCGAACATCTTCGGGGGGATGAGGTCGGTGTCGGCGAGGTCTGCCACGGTCAGATGCTTTGTGCCGAGGCAGAGGTCTTTGGCACAGCAGAAAAGAGCGTATCCTCTTTCGTGGATATTCTTGAGCCGGATATCCGCAAAATTGATGCTGATCTTTCCCACGTGGCGTTTGGATAGGTTCCACAGACGGAGGTCTGCGGTCAGAAGGTACAGAGCTGCCATCATTGCATAGTCCTTCTTATCCTTTTTTCTGATGGCTTCCTCGAATTCGCTTTGGTGCTTTTCGTTCTTGTATCGCATAGGGTTCATCTCGCTTTCTTTCAGATATTTGTTAAGACGGTGTCGGAATCGTCTGTGGTTGATTGCTTTGGTGGTTTCGGTCAGGATCTCTCGGTGGGTTGCCGTTCCGTCCTGTATTCGCAGAATGACAAGCGGTTCTGTAGGACGGCTGCCGACGATGACGACACCATGTCCTCTTGGTTTGAAGTTAGGAATGCCGACCATCATTCGCTCGTAATATCGGTCGGTGGGGTTATCGCTGAAATACATCCGTGTGGGACTCCTTTCTCTGTAAACAGAAAAAGCCCACGGTTTTGTTTGGGGTTCAAAACCGTGGGCTATATATTTTCTTACATATTTAATATTGGGTTTTCGCCGTCATCGAAGGTGGGCGGATTATCCTTTAGGTGCGGATACGCCGTTTGGAGTTTCTCCATGAGTTCCATGAGACCTCGATCCTGTTCGTAGGTCAGCGATTCACAGTTATCTCTTGCGAAGGCTGCACACTTGAACAGTTCCTCAGCTTCCTCTTTTGTGAACAGCTTATTGTTATCGACGAGTCCGGCACGGACGGCAAAGTTCTCTTTGGAGGAGAGGTAGTCGGGTGAGTAGTCGCCGTGAGCAAGGTATCTGCCACCGTCCGACTGTCGCCAGCTACAGAACATGAAGCCGTGCTTTTGGCTGTACATTCCGGCGAACACCACGTCGCCGTACTCGGATAACTTGCGGTAGTTTTGCACGTCCTTCGGCTTCATCTGTGGGGCTGATTCATAGAGGCCGACATATTCACGGACGGTTTCGGCATCGTCCACAAGGTGAGAGAACACCTCACGGGATTCGGGATCGGTGAGATCCTTGCTGTTGTAGAACATAAATCCTTCGGGATTGATTGCGGTCAGATGGACTCCCTTGTGCGAGATGAGCAGGAGCTGATCCGCTTCGGCATAATCCGTTATGCATCCGTACTGCTGTGCCTTTCGCTGCATTTCTTCTTGGTATATGGTCATTTTCGTTACCTCCGTTATTCTTGTGATAATAAAAAATCGGAGGACAGATCCTGTACCTCCGTAATGTTTGTTAGATAGGAAGGATCGACGATCACCTCGGACTCGTTCCTTCCGCTGAAATATGCGTATATATGCTTTTTGTCGATCTGTGCTTCGTAGACCGTTCCGTTCTCACCGAAGCGGTGAGCAAACCATTCGGCTGTTTCCTGATTCAACGACCAGGATAACGCTTTCACACTTTTGGCATTGTGAGGGGTTACCCCTCGGTAGACGGTCACCGTATCGTCCAAGGTCTTGAACTGGATATATTCGTCTTGCTCCATGAGGCAGGTGGGATCGGCTTGCTTGAACATCCGCAGTAGCTGGTTGACGGTGACGTTCACATCCTGGTGCGGTGCTTCAGACCTCGTCCATGCACTGGCGAGGATTTGGGACATATCTTCTCTTGAGAGATGGGGCATTGCGAATTTCAGAAAGGTCAGCGCGTAGGGCTTGGTGACCATCATATATATTGCGTAGGCATTATCTGCCTTATCGATCTGCCGAGCCATAGCCTGTCGCCACTTGAGCTGTGCATCATCTTCTGTGAGATCGATCATCTCCACGCCGCCTTTGCCATCGGGAATGGCACTTACTCCGGTGTCGGTGAAGGGGTGCTTGACGATCATCGGTGAGTATGGCGTTTCATTGATTTCTGTGGAGAGCAGAGCAAGGGCAGTTAGTTTGACCTCGGCTAAGTTCGTTTGCTTTCGCATCGTTTTCCTCCTTTCAGCGGAAATAAAAAAACGCATGGATTTGTTCTTATCCATGCGCTCGGTGGCTTGTATTCAATTTTCGGGGAGTTCACAACCTGCTACAAAGGAAAATGCACCATTTTCGCATTCGCAAAATCGCAAATTTTTTTCTGACCGTAGAAACGGCGAAACCCCCGATAAAATCGGGGGTTTCTTGGGCAATATCTTTTTCATTGCCCATCGATGGTGGAGATGGCGGGAGTCGAACCCGCGTCCGAAAGCTCATCCGCACAACTTTCTACGAGCGTATCCGGTCTACTAGGATTCCCCTCAGCGCCCGCCGTCCGGCAGGCTGACGCTTACGGTAGCCTCCAAGTCATGACAGGGGAGGAGGCCATCCCCTGTTCACGTTCCCTGCTAATCGACGCCCAAATCTAAGCCGCAGGACTCAAAGACAGGACGCAGGCTTAAGCAGCCTGTAACGAAACTTTATTGTTGTCGTTTATTCTTTAAAAAGTGCGGCTTTTAAAGCGGTTCCGCGCCGCTGCTCGCTTATCGTGTTTCAAAACCCCCGTCGAAATCCTTTCATCCCCTTATTAAAAATGGTCATCCTATCCGGCCAACCATCGTTTCATACAGCCCGGCTCAGCCAATGGTGGAAAAGGCATCGCCCTTTTTAGCGCCGACGTTCCTTGAGGGAACGCTGGATATCGCGCACCGCAGCCTTGCGGGCCATATCTTCGCGCTTATCATAATTCTTTTTACCCTTGCAGAGCCCTATCTGAATCTTGACCCGCCCCTTTTTGAAATAGGCGGAAAGCGGAATCAGCGCGTAGCCCTGTTGCTTCGTCAATCCATAAAGGCGGTTAATCTCCCGTTTGTGCATTAAAAGCCTGCGCACACGCATCGGGTCGCGGTTAAAGATATTCCCCTGCTCATAGGGGCTAACATGCATGCCATTGACAAATATCTCGCCATCCTTGACGGAGCACCATGCGTCTTTCAAATTGACACGCCCCTGACGCACGGATTTGACCTCCGTGCCGAACAGCTCAATGCCGGCCTCCGCGCTCTCAATGACAAAATAGTCGTGAAAGGCCTTTTTATTGGTTGCAATCGTCTGCAAATCACTTTTGTGCGCTGTTCCCACGGCCTTTCACCCCCTTCTGCCCAGATCATCGGCCGGATAATGGATTATATCACATGAAAAAAAATTGTCAAGCAAAAAGCGGCGAACAATGTTTTCCATCCGCCTTAAATGACCTGCCTGCCCTCCAGCGCGCGGGAGAGGGTTACTTCGTCTGCATATTCAAGATCAGCGCCCACCGGCACGCCGTAGGCCAAGCGGGTCACCTTGATGCCCATCGGTTTTAACAGGCGGGAGATGTACATGGCCGTTGCCTCCCCCTCCACAGTCGGGTTCGTCGCCATGATAATCTCATCCACCTCTTCCTCCCCGCAGCCCAGCCTGGCGAGCAGCTCCTTAATGGCGAGTTGATCCGGCCCAATGCCGTTCATGGGGGAGATTGCGCCATGCAGCACATGGTAAACGCCCTCGTATTCATGCGTGCGCTCAATGGCGAGCACGTCGCGTGGATCCTCCACCACGCAAATTTTCGACTTATCCCGCGCGGGATTGCCGCAGACGGAGCAGAGCTCCGTGTCCGTCAAATTGCAGCAAATTTTGCAGCGGTGGATTTTTTCATGCGCATCCAGAATCGACTGCGCGAAACCTTTCGCCTCCGCGTCGGACAGGCCAAGCACATAGAAGGCAAGCCGCTGCGCACTCTTGCGCCCGATGCCGGGCATGCGCTCAAATTGCTCAATTAGCCGCGAAAGCGCGGCTACCTGATACCCTGCCATCGCTTAAAACAGGCCTCCCGGCATACCGGGAATATTCAGCCCGCCAGTGATCTTGCCCATCTCACGTTCCGAGGTTTCATCTGCCTTACGCATTGCCTCATTGATGGAGGCGATCAGCAGATCTTGCAACATCTCAATATCCTCCGGATCTACGATCTCCGGCTTCATGTCGATCTTGACCACCTCATGCTTGCCGTTAACCGTCACCTCGACCGCTCCGCCGCCCGCGCCTGCGGTATATTCGGCGTTTTCGCACGCCTCCTGAACACGCGCCATTTCCTCCTGCATCTTTTGAATCTGCTTCATCATATTGCCGCTGTTGCCGGCGTTTGGAATTCTTGCTTTCATCTGCTCTTCCTCCAAATTATAATTCTTTCCTCATCAAGAGATATGCACCACAGGCAGAGGAGTTTCCATCTGCATTCTTCACGCAAATCAAATCCTCCGTGACACTTTTTACTAGATCGAGATAGCCCATTCGCTGATATAAGCGCATATTTGCGTCATTCTCTTCCTCCACGCCGATCGAAAGCTCCAAAAAGCCCAATTCCTTCGCTCGATCAGCCATCCGATTCAGCAGCGCAGAGCCAATTCCCCGGCCGCGATACCGCTCCAGGACGTGCAAATTACATAGATAGGCCCGTTTGATGCCATCAGCTGCATCTGCATCCGGCAACTCCCGAAACAGATAAACGCGCCCAACCACCCGCAGCCCAATTCTAGCATACCAAAACTCGGCCTTTCCGGCATCCATATACGCGGCAAACTGCGGCTCCGCCCATGTCGCATCCCGCCAATACCGGTGAAAATCCTGCAGCGTGCCGTGAACGATTTTCATAGGAAAATCTCCTTCCAAATCAGGCTATCGAATTTCCGTTTCCACCTGTGCATTCTTTAAACGACCCAGCAGGTCGTCGAGCGGGTCTGCTTTTTTCTTCGGCGCTTTCTTTTCGCCGCCACTGTAAAGGCCCAAGCGGTATTTGTGCCCTGTCACACGGAGCACTGCCTCCTTGACCGCGGAGGAATGGCTGCCCTGCCGGATAAAGCTGCCCAAAAGCGGGTTTTCTGACTGGATGAGCACAAACTCCCCGCGGAAAAACGCGCTGGAGCCGGATAAAATCCCAGCGATCGGCTTATCGATTTCTGATAAAACGGAGAGCACCTGCGGCCACTTTAGAAAGGCTTCGTCCCCTTCTTGCCCAGCCTGCGGCTCATCATCCGGCCGATCCGGCTCTGGAGGCGGCTCAGGCGTGGAAACCGGTTGCCGCCTTGAGGAAGGGGAAGTGAGAGGCCCCGGCGCATCAGGCGGAGTTGATAATGAATCCATCCTTGCCGGGCTGGAGGCCGCCTTTTCCGCCCTCGCCGGAAGCTCAGGGGGCTTTTCTGGCGCTGCCTGTGGAGCCACAGCTACGCGCCCGGTGCGCATTGCCTGCTCAAGCGCCTCAATGCGACGGAGCAACGCTGCGCTGTCTGAGCAGAGGGTAGGCGTGGCGAGCTTGATAAGCGCCATTTCCATCTCAATGCGGCGGTTCACACCGGAGCGCATGCGCTCTAATGTGCCCTGTAACAAATCGAGTGCAGAGAGAATCGCTTCCATCGAAAAGCCCTCCGCCTCCACCTGAATCTGCTGAAGCTCACCCTCGGTGCAGATAATGAGCTCGCCTAGGGTGGGCACTGTTTTAGCAATCATTAGATTGCGGAAGTGGTCAATCAGATCGCCGCACAGCCGCTCCATATCGCAGGAGCCCTGATGCAGCTCATCGAGCAGGGTGAGCGCCCTGGCGCTATCCTCCGCGCGGAGAGCCGCGGAGAGCTCATAGAGATGGCCGCGGCCTGCGAGACCAGCCGCTTCGCTGACAATCTCCACCGTGATCTGCTTTGACCTCCCGGCGCATTGGTCGAGGAGCGAAAGCGCGTCGCGCAATGCACCGTCCGCAATGCGGGCAATGAGCAGCGCTGCGTCATGCGCGAGCTCCATTCCCTCCTGACCGGCCACATATTCCAGCCGTGCGGCAATATCCTCCGGTGGAATGCGGCGAAAATCGAAACGCTGGCAACGGGAAAGAATCGTCGCCGGGAGCTTATGCACCTCCGTAGTGGCAAGAATGAACAACACATAGGAGGGCGGCTCCTCCAGCGTTTTCAGCAGCGCGTTAAATGCGCCGATGGAAAGCATATGCACCTCGTCGATGATATACACACGGTATTTAGCCGCGACGGGAGTAAAATTTGCCTCTTCACGCAAATCGCGGATGTTATCAACGCCATTGTTGCTCGCCGCATCAATCTCGATCACGTCTAAAATTGAGCCGCTGTCGATCCCCTTGCAGATTTCGCACTCGTTGCACGGGTTCCCATCCACAGGGTGCAGGCAGTTAACCGCTTTGGCAAGGATCTTCGCACAGGTGGTTTTGCCCGTGCCGCGCGATCCGGTGAAGAGGTAGGCATGGGATAGCCGGCCTTCCTGAAGCTCCCGGCGCAGCGTGTCGGTCACATGCGGCTGCCCGGCAACATCGGAGAACACCTGCGGGCGCCATTTCCGGTAAAGCACCTGATACACGGCAACCACTCCTTTCCAGCCTGCGATGCCTTTCCAAAAGAAAAGGCAAAGCGAACCGTTCACTTGGTCATGCAGCGGACAGGCAGACTGTGGCGCACAGTGCTGACTGTTTAATGCTGCTCGGTTCCCCGCCTGACATGGTTCACAGCGCCCCGCCGCACAGGACCCGCCCGCCACATGACCAAATAAATGCTTCGCTCTGCCGATGATAAAACTTTCTATAAAAAGCCTTATCGTATTATAATCTATTTTGAGTAGAAAGGCAAGAGGGAATCCGCAACAAATTCTTTTCCAAAGCTCCCACTTTTCTAAATCATGCTGCATTCCCAGCCATAGCTTACATAGAAGCCCTGAAAACAAATTTGCCAGCAACAGCAGATCTTCTCCGGGCATAGGATCATCCTAAAAACAAAAAATCCATGCGGACAGGTTAGACCTATCCGCATGGATTTTACACAGTGTTTCCTAACGCCTCCAGCTCAACTTTCATGATGACGCTGCGTTGGTCCCGGTCTCGGTGGCGGCTTCCGCCACATTTTGGGCCTTCTCTGCAAGCTTTGCAAGCCAGGCGCCAAGCGAATCATTCGCGGAAGCCAACGCCCCCGCAATGGGAGACAACAGCTCCGGCAGGAACCAGGCCGCCGCAATTGAGGTGACGAGCGTAATCCCCCAACGCTCCAGGTAAGCGCCTGCAACTAAAACGGCAATGATTGGGAACAACAAAATCTTTGCCGCAAGATTAGCCTCGTTTCCCGCGCCATAAAAGCTCTCCCACATCGCAAGTGCATCTTCTACCAAGGGGAAAAGCGAAGTCAGCAAAGAAATGCCAAGCCATAACATCAGCAGATAGAAAATGTTGTTGAACTGCTGCAACTTCATTACATGCACGCTGGCAGGGATCACGATCAGCAGCCCGAGCACCAGATTAAACAGGAAGGGGAGAAAACAGATCAAAAAACGTTTGCCCTTGCTCGGCATAAATTCATGCTCCACATGCCCGCACAGCTCGTTGGCCTGAAAATAGCGGGCATCTTCCACCGTGCAGTGAAACTTGCGGCACAGGCAATGCTCCCAAAGAGCATGCAGCAGCGTGCCCGGAAAGGTCAGCGCCTTCACGATCACATAAAGGATCCTCATGCCACATCCCCCTCTCCATTCAAGAAAATATCTTCAACCGTCAGCTTCCCGGCTTTATAATCAAGCACTTTCTGGCCCATTTCAACGCCATAGTATTCGAGGGTGGATATAACTTCTTCATAGCCATCCTGATTGCCGTTTGCCAAGTAGCACACCGCAAGGGTGTAGCTCGTCGCATAGTTCAGGGAGAGATCAAACGCGGTTTGTGCATTCGCCAACGCCGCCTTTTTATCGCCCTGAAGCAGCTCTACAATCGCCTTTTGGCGGTAGGGCTCTGAGCTGGTGTCATCCAGTGCGATGCCCTTTTCAGCTGTAGAAATCGCCTTGTCATACTCCTTTTGGAGCCGGTAAACCGAAGCTTCCGTGCCATAGGCACTGGCGTCCTCCACGTTCTGTGCCCGCATTTGGTCGCAAAGCTCTACTACTTTGTCATAATTTTTAGCCTCTAGATATTCTGTGGCCATTGCAGGCAGGTAAATCCAGCTGTAGCTTTCGTTTTCCTTCTGAACAGATTCCAGAAATTGGATACGGACGGAGCTCTCCTGTTCCGTCATGGCGGCAAGCATGTATTTATAATATTCTAAAATCGCTTTATCATAGCTTTCATTTTCCTTCAAGCCCTCAATCTTCTCGATCAGCTCGTCGTAGGGAAGCTGATCATCCCCCACCTCGCTATATCCGCTAAAAAGCTCCTCCACAGCGGAAATGGTATCCGTTATGGCATTCAAATTCTGATACAGCTCGTTGAGATCGCGGTTCCAAGCCCGCTCCAGCTGCGCCGTCGTGTAATATTTTTTGATTAAGCTCTGCGCGTTTTCTACATAGCCCAAATTCAGGTAGAGCTGCGCCTGGCCCTTCACCATGCGCTTCGCCGCCGCGGCCGTTGTATCCTGGCTCGCGTCATAATAAGCGTCGAGCGCAGAGTTAAGCTTTCCTTGGCGAACATACTGCTCAGCTTGTAACACCCGGGCAAAAGGCGACACGCCGATGAAAAAATCCGCTGCGCCATATAACGCCACAAAAGCAACGATCACCGCCAGCACGATCACTTTCCAATCCGCTTTTTGCTCCCCGGCTGAGACGGCGGCGTTTGCCGCTTCCCCTTCCGCACGCACAGGGCTTGTTGGCAATGCTGGCGGGGCCTCCTCCTTCCCGCTCTGCGCATTCTTCTCCGCTTCCTGCTCCGCTCTCTTCGTTGCCTCCTCCAGCTCTTGCTGAAATGCATCCCGAATCTGGCTGAGCTCTTCATCCAACCCGTCGCCGGAGAGGGTGTTATGTTCACGGTCTTTCATGTCTCCCAAGGCAATGCCTCCTTCAAAGAAAACTGCAAAATTGCAATGTTGATATTTTAACATGAGAAAGCTTGTTTTTCAAATGCTATTGGAATTGTTTACATTCTTATCACAATTCAAACAAAAACGCTTTCTCCCACACCCCCGCTTTGCGTCACAGCGCAAAGAAAAGGCTCGAATGTGCTCGCATAGATATCATAAAGATAAGGGCTCCGGCCATCTGCCCGTTCGTGCGACGCAGATCCTTTTTACAACATTTTTTGCAAAAAAACAGGCCGGAAACCCCGGCCCGTCTTCTATATAGATATCGCTTTTAGATAATGCCCTGCGCCAGCATCGCGTCCGCAACCTTGAGAAAGCCCGCGATATTTGCGCCGACCACAAAATTATCCTTATGGCCATATTCCTCCGCCGCAGCGGACATATTGGTGTAAATATTCACCATAATATTTTTTAAATTTTGATCCACCTTGTCAAACGACCAGCTCAGCCGCGCGCTGTTTTGGCTCATTTCCAGCGCAGAGGTTGCCACGCCGCCTGCGTTTGCCGCTTTGCCGGGCGCAAAGAGCACGCCATTTTGCAAAAACACCTGGATTGCCTCAGGCGTGGAGGGCATGTTCGCGCCCTCGCACACTACCTTGCAGCCGTTTGCGGCAAGCAGCTTGGCGCTGGCCTCGTCGATCTCATTCTGCGTGGCGCAGGGCAGGGCGATATCACACGGGATTCCCCAAACCTTCCCGTTTTCCGTATATTTTGCGCTGGGGCGCTCGGCAACATATTCGCTGATTCTGCCGCGGCGGCCTTCCTTAATATCCTTGATCACTTGAAGGTCGATCCCTTCCGGGTCATAAATGCAACCGTTAGAATCGCTCGCTGTAACAACCTTCGCACCCAACTCCTGCGCTTTTTCAATCGCATAGATCGCCACATTGCCCGAGCCGGAAACCGCAACGGTTTTGCCCTCGATATCATTGCCGTGCGCGCGCATCATTTCTTCCACAATATAAACCAAGCCGTAGCCGGTTGCCTCTGTGCGCGCAAGCGAGCCGCCAAAGCTCAGGCCCTTACCGGTGAGCACCCCTTCATATTGGCCGGTAATGCGCTTATACTGACCAAACATATAGCCGATTTCACGACCGCCTACGCCGATATCCCCAGCAGGGACATCCGTATTGGGGCCAATTACGCGGTAGAGAGAGGTCATAAAACTCTGGCAAAAACGCATTACTTCCGTATTGCTCTTCCCCTTCGGGTCAAAATCTGAGCCGCCCTTCGCGCCGCCAATCGGCAGACCGGTCAGTGAGTTTTTAAAAATTTGCTCAAAGCCGAGGAATTTAATAATGCTCATATTAACGGAAGGATGAAACCGCAAACCGCCTTTATATGGGCCGATTGCACTATTGAACTGAACACGGTAGCCCCGGTTGACCTGCACCTTGTTGTTGTCGTCCATCCAGCAAACACGGAAAACCGTGGCGCGCTCCGGCTCGACGAGCCGCTCCAGAAGCGACGTTTTCTCATAATAAGGATTGCTTTCCACAACCGGACGGATCGACTCCAGCACCTCAGTCACTGCCTGACAAAACTCAGGCTGCGTGTGGTTGCGCTTGAGCGCTCGGTTCAAAACATCATCTACATACATGAAAATCACCCTTCCCAATTTCTGGAATCCCAAAGCTCTGCCTGCAAACATCTCCACAAGCATAAGACGGCCCACAGCTCAAACCAAGCCTGACACTGATGCCGTCTGTGCAAAGCCCTTCTCGGCTTTATGAAATTTATTCTACCTGATTCGCCTCAAAAATGCAAGAACTAATTTAAAATTATTCATATTTATAGAATCTTTATCTGAATTTAAGAAAATGCCAGCTCATGATTGAAGCTTTCAAAACTGATACTTTCATCGTTTCGCATTATTTTCACAAAATACAAGAATAAAGGCCAATATTTTTATTGCAATATGCTTGATCAGCCTTCCTGAGCGCTTGGGATGCCGGATAGGCATCTCAGCCCAACGGTTCACGATTCTTCACGTTACAACTCTTGCACTGCATGAAAACGCCGGGGATTTCTCCCCGGCGTTTTATATCTCTTTTTAAAAATTGCACTCAAGCCGCTTTCCGCGCCTTGCGCTGTGCCCACCAACGCTTCACAATCGGCTCTAGCTTCTGCACCAGCACAATGCCGACCCAGCCATAAAATAAACCTGCTATTGCGCCAACGATTACATCCGTAGGATAATGCACATGCACATAAATTCTGGAGAATCCAATCAGAAAGGCCAAAACCAAGGCTGGAATCCCGATCTTCTTATCCGTTTTCAGCATGGGCAGTGCTGCCGCGAAAGAAGATGAGGTATGCCCCGAGGGGAAGGAAAAGCTGGACGGCCGGCTCACAATCTCTGGGAAGGGAAAATCTTTCCAAACCGCGAACATAGCGGGATCGGCCGGATCAAATCGGTTAAAGGGCCGCGGGCGCGCAATCAGGTTTTTCAAAATGCCGTCATTGATCACCAGCATCAAAAGCAATGCGGCGCCCATCATCAGGCCGCATTTACGATATTTTTTCGTACAAATTAGAATCACGGCAAAAATGATCCAAATCATGCCGCCTTCTCCCAGCAGCGTAATGTATTTCATAATAACATCGAGCACCGGGTTCCATAATGTATCCCGCACCCAGGCAAATATAGACCAGTCAAAGTTATAAATTGCTTCTACGATTGGAATCTACTCCTTTCCATTAGAAGGGAAGATCAGTGGAAAAAGCCCTCTATATAACCAACATCAGCGCCAAAGAATTGAAGCAGCTCTCTCACGATCGTAACCGGGTTCCCATGGCTCGTTTTCACCAGATACAGCACTGCATCAACAATTTCACTGAGCACGGTTTTTACCATATCCATCGTGTTGTTGGAATCCAGCTCGCCCACTGTGAAGAGCCGGTAGCGCAACTGGGTGATCGGATTATCGCCCAGCAGCCCTATAAAGGTGAGCAAATGCGTATCATAGGTGGAGAGGTCGCTCTCATGAAGCTCAATCACACGCACGCCGCGCTCCTTCGCCGCGCCATATTCGTTGAAGCCGGCACCCGGCGTAAAGCCGAGATCCACGCCATCCAGCGTGCCAATATAGGTGTTCGTATGATTATGTCCGCAGAAGGCCGCGATCATATCGCCCTGCTGCACCATGGCTTGGAAAAGGCCGCTGTTATAATACGGGCCGGAAACACCCTCATTGTTTTCACCCGTGTGAATGAGCCCCTCGCTGGCAACTGTGCGCAGCTCCGGCAGGGGAATATGCTGGAACTCCATGGAGGGCACGGGCACGCCGCCATTCGCTGCCTTCAGCGCATTGCTTGTACGCACATACCAGTCAATTTGATCCTGCTTAACATAATCATAGTAGCTGCCGCCACCGCCAAGCGAATCGATGAAATAAAGGTTAAAGGCTGTGCGCTGGCCATCGCTGCTGAGAATCGGCAGGTTATAGTTGCCGCAGCCGGAGAGCTCCGGCTCATCATCGCGCATCAGGCACAGGCTATGCCGCTGATACATTTTAAGCTGGTCTTCCTTGCTGACTCCGATTGCGTCGTCATGGTTACCGTAAACTACTGCAAACGGGATGCCCCGGCGCTCCACAGGGCGCACAATCGCATCAATTGCCTGCTGCACCTTGTTCTTCAGGTTGCCGCCGTCAAAATCAGAATCATAATTCTTGAGCTGGTCGCCCGTGAAAATAACGAGATCCGGCTTCGACTCATCCATCGCCTTTTCGATCAGTGTCAACACATTGGGGGTGGGATATTGCGTATCCTGTGTGTCGGAAATTTGCAGGATCGTAAAAGAACCATCGTCGTTGAATTGCAGCGGATCAGGCTTCTGCCAGAATGCCGCACCTGCCGGCGCCATCAGTGCCGCCAGAAGAGACAGGACCAGCAGCAGGGAAACCGCCGCTTGTTTCATTTTGCTCATTGTTGATTGCATCTCCTTCTCTTTTCTAAAGTTAGATATCACCAGGCCTTTCCCCCTTGGCCATTTGCTCCTGCTATGCCTGTGTATCGGCGTCCACAGGCTTTTCCTCTTCCTGCTTCTCTGTCTTTTCGCGGCGTTCGGCAAGCTCTTTGAGCATCTTTTGCTGTTTCTCTCCTACCAAATCATAGAAGAATAGCGGGATAATCCCCAAAATTCCTAGCAATCCCGGAATAATGGTATACATCGCAAAAATCCCGCGCTGCGTATGCATACTCTGCGGTACAACGGCATTGGTCGAAGATGTTACATAACCAATCGCTTTTAAAAGCCCCGTACCCATGGATTTTGACATTGCGCCTGTAAATTTGCTGATAAAAGTCAAAATAGAGAAGCTCATTCCTTCAGAACGTTTTCCGGTTTTCCACTCCATATAATCAACGGTCTCACCAATCATCTCGGTAGGAATAACCATGCGCACGCCGTTAAACAGGGCATTCAGCGCACCTTGAACCATCAGAAGCGGCACCATAACGGACATATTTTTCATATTGCCATATCCCAGCACAAAGGTAATGGCTGGCAATACTCCACATATGACGGACATCCAAATCGATATCTGCTTATTATTAAAGCGTTTCTTCAGCGGGCCGATCATCAGGTATGCAACAAATCCAATTACGGTGCCAGGAATACCAATGATAATATTGATAGAAGCGGAGCCCAGCACATCAATGAAATAATAATTTTGAAAAATACCGTTGATACCGCCCAAGGCGCCGAGGATGTTGGAAAGGATCAGCAGCATTAAAGGCTTGTTCTGGAACAGATACTTAAAGGAATCCAGCAGGCTAGGCTCTTCCAGAGACTGCGCCACACGCTCGCGCGTGCAAATTCCCGCCAGGCTGAACAGGCCCATGCCGACAAAGGAAACCACAATGCCGATCACAAAGAAAACCTTTTGCAGGGAAACATTGACCGCGCCCGCATTGATTAAATCGATCAGCACCGGCAGCACGATGCCGGGCAAGCCGCCAAGAATGGAGGCGGTAAAGCGTGCGCTGGAGATTGCACGGGTGCGGTCCGCCGGGTTGGGAGAAATCGCCGCGGACATACCCCAAAACGGCACGTCGCAGATCGTATACAGGAATTCCCAAACGAAATAGGTGATCACCATATAAACGACCTTTGCGCCCATCGTTGCCTCTGCCATCAATACGGGGCCCGCAAACAGAAGCATGGTCACCACTGCCAGCGGGATCGGAATCACCAGCAAATACGGCCGTAGCTTGCCAAAGCGTGTGCGCGTTTTATCGACGATCGAGCCCATGATCGGATCGTTAACCGCATCCCAAATGCCTTCGATAAAAAGCATGGTCGCAACAATCGCCGGGTCAATGCCGAAAACGTTTACAAAAAAGTAAGTAAGATACGACGCCATGAATGTATAGCTCATATTCTGGCCGCCGCACGCGACGCCATATGCGAGGTTTTCCTTGACCCCTACATAGCGCCGGTTTGTGAGACTGCTTGCACTCATCAAATACCCTCCATCCCGCCGCCACAGGCGGCGTACGCTTCAAGATACCGTAGGTGAAATAAACGCCATTCATCCCCGATCGGCGGCGTTTATTCCGATGCATTCCTGTCATTTTTGAAAAAATCTCCAAAAATCAAAGAAGCATCCGGTATTTATATATCCAAATTTATCACAAATCACAGCAAAAAGCAATTATAATTTCATAAGCTTTTTAAATTTATCACCAGCGTAGAATTGAAGAAGCGGGCAGTGGCTGCCCACGCCCGCTTCTCTCCCGATTTCTTAAAAACACGACCTGCTTTACCGCTCGTATTTCTGGCCCATATAAAAGCCGCGGTTTGTATAATTTACCTTTTTCTCCGCTGCGGCAGCGCGCATCAACAGGATGCTCGGCAGCAGGACTGTCAGCCCGTCTATGAAAAGAACAAGCTCCTGCACCGCCCCGCCTGCGCCCGACCGCACCGCTAAAACGATCTGGATGGCATGCACCACGAGATACACAACAGCCAGTACCGTCGTCACAACTGAAATCCGGAAATATTTTGCCGCCCGCAGCACATCAGAGGAACGCAGCGCCACACAGATCAGCAGAGCAAACGTTAAGATGGAGAGAATCGACGGCACCAGCTCCTGCAACATGGGGACCAACTCTCCGCCGGCCCGCTGTGCAGAAAGGAAATGGATCACGCTGATAAAAATCGCGCGGATATACAGCACAATCTCCAGCGACAGGCTGCATACCCATAAACGCGCCGGAGTCCGCGTAAACGGCGCATTACGCGTGTGTGAAAACGCATACAGGATTGCGCCGATTAGAAAAATCTTGATCGCAATTTTCACGCCAAATTCCAAATAGCTGAGAGCTTGAAACGCCTGCCCGCTCAAAATCACGCCCGCATACGGATCGGCTGCGCCGGGCACGCGCAGCAGGCAGTAGAGATAATAAAGGCCTCCCAACAAGGCGGCAACCATAACCACAGTCCCGGCAGGCCGGTTGGAGAGCGCTGTGTTGACGATCGTCCTGCGTTGATTCATAGCATTGTCCTCATCTCATCTTTTTTTGATGGTTTGATTATAGTCTATTTCGATAGAATATTCAAGCTTTCCGCTATTTTCCCCGTAATTCTGCATAAGAAAGCAGAAGGCAAATGAATAAATGGGGTAGCAGCCCAATAACGGGAGCAAAAATTGCTTGCAAGAAGCGCCGCAGCAAGGTATAGTGAAAGAAAGCCACCTGCAATATCAAAAAGGGCAGTATACAAAATTTGAAAAGGTTCCTTTCAAACTGTGTTTTGTGCTTTTTAAGCTTAGCGGCTGTTCGAATGTTAGCCGCGCCAAACCGCGCAATGCCGCGGTCGGAAATTCAGAAAGGATGGTCACAAGCATGGAGCTCGACCGGAAAACCGTGAAAAAAATCCTATTGATTATCACCTTCGGTATCGTCTTGTTTTTAGGGCTGCAAAACATTTCCGCCGTGGCGGGCGTTTGCCGCACCGCGCTAGGCTTGCTGATGCCTCTCATCATCGGATTTTGCGCCGCTTTTATCCTCAACGTTTTGCTCAAGGTGATCGAGGAGCGGTTGTTCGCGCCGCTCAACCGCAAAAATTTTCGCCTGTGGAGCCGGTTACGCCGCATTGTGAGCATTATACTCACCTTCGGTATCATCATCGGCCTCGTATTCATCCTGATTTTTATGATCGTGCCAGAGCTCAAGCGTGCCTTCAGCCTGTTGGTTGAAAACATGCCGCAGTATTCCATGCAAGTGAAAGAGTGGATCACCAAGGCCGCCGCCTTCCTCAAGGTGGACGCCTCTACCCTCACCAATCTGGAAATTGACTGGGAAAAAATCAGCGCTGCCGTGGTGGATTACCTCAAGCGCGATTCCGGCAAGCTGGTCAACACCACGGTTGGTATTACCACTTCTATTTTCAGCGCGATTTTTAACTTTATTCTCGGAATCGTTTTCTCCGTCTATATCCTGATGCAAAAAGAGAAGCTTGGCAGCCAGGCAACCCGCATGCTCTATGCCTTTCTGCCGCAGAAGTGGGCGGAAAAATCCCTGCACATCGCCTCGCTTTCCAATAAATTGTTTTCACGCTTTGTAACCGGGCAATGCATGGAATCCGTGATCATCGGCATTCTCTGCTTCATCGGCATGGTAATCTTCCGCATGCCTTATGCGCCGATGATTTCCGTGCTCGTTGGTTTCACCGCCCTAATCCCGATTTTCGGCGCGTTTATCGGCACAGCGATCGGCGCGTTTCTCATTTTGATGGACTCTCCCATGCAAGCGGTCTGGTTTGTCATTTTCATCATCGTCCTCCAGCAGATGGAAGGCGATCTGATCTATCCACGGGTGGTGGGCAGCTCCGTCGGCCTGCCGAGCCTTTGGGTGCTTCTCGCCGTGACCATCGGCGGCAGCGTTTGGGGCGTGTTGGGGATGCTTGTGAGCGTTCCGGTCTGCTCGGTGCTCTATTGCCTGCTGCGTGAGATCGTGGGTACGCGGCTCGCGCAGCGCGGGCTAACCGAGGTTGCGGCGCCGCCGGAAGAACCGCCCGCCCCGCCGAAACCAAAGCGGGAGAAAAAGGCAAAAACGGTGTGGAAGAAAAAATAGCGCAGCATTGCCGGAACGGAACGCTTTCGAACGCTTCCTATCTGCGAGGGCTTAGCGCTCATGATAACGGCTTCAGAAATGCACAGCATGCACCGTCAGTATCAACGGTATGAAGCCGGCGCAAGCAAGTCCACATTCGCCGTTCTCCTCCGGCTTGCAGATGGTTTCAGCGTATCTCTCGACGTTCTCTCCAGACGTAGCGATTCACCGGATATGCGCTGACACACACGCTTTCTTTGAAAGGAGCCCTGTCATGCAAAAATTACTCGGCCAGATGCGATGCGCCGTAGATCGCTATCATATGATAGCAGAAGGGGACCGCATCGCCATCGGCATATCCGGCGGGAAGGACAGCGTCGCCCTGCTCGCAGGCATGAGCGCTTTGCGCCGCTTTTATCCTGCCCGCTTCGAGTTGACAGCCGTCACGCTCGACCCCTGCTTCGGTGGGATTGAAACAGACTATTCCCCCATTGAGCAGCTGTGCGGCGAGCTGGAAATCCCCTACCGGCTGCGGCGCACGGAGCTCGGCAAAATTATCTTTGAAACGCGTAAAGAAAAAAATCCGTGCAGCCTGTGCGCCCGGATGCGGCGCGGCATGCTGCACGATGAAGCGAAGGCGGCCAGATGCAATAAAATCGCCCTCGGCCACCACATGGATGATGCGGCGGAAACGCTGATGATGAACTTGCTTGGCAGCGGGGCTATCGAGTGTTTTTCCCCCGTTTCCTACCTGTCGCGCAAAGATCTAACGATGATCCGTCCGCTCATTTTTACCAGGGAGCGAGAAATTGAATCCCTTGTGAAGCGCACACAGCTTCCGGTCGTTAAAAGCCTCTGTCCGGTGGATGGCGCAACGCACCGGCAGCGTATCAAGGAATTGCTCGACACCTTGGAGCCGGATTACGCGCCACTGCGGGAAAAGCTGATCGGCGCTCTACAGCGCGGCGGAATCAGCAGATGGTAACGCGCCGCTTCCTTTCGCCGCAAATTGCCCACTTTCAACAAGTAATGTTTTGTTCCACAGAAATTCTGTTGAATTTCCGTTTGACGCATGCTATGATACAGGCGAAGAGATTTTCTTTCATATCATTCAGATATTGAAAAATAAAAGGAGCGTATTTATGTATTGCAGAAATTGTGGTGCTCCGCTGGCGGACAATGCCGTTGTTTGTGCGCGATGCGGCGCTACCGTTACCCCGCCTGCACCGCCCCCTGGCACGCAGCAGCCCTACCAAAGCCAACAGCAACCCTATCACCCCCCATACTATCAGTACCCCTATGGCCAGCAGCCCTATCCACAGCAGGAGGATCGCCCCAGCGCAGGCTTTCATGTGCTCGCCTTCTTTTTCCCCATTGTTGGCCTGATCCTCTACCTTGTTTGGAAGGATCAGAAGCCGCGCTGTGCGCATGCCATCGGCAAATGGGCGCTGATTGGCTTTATTGCCAATACGATACTCATAATTATTGGCATCGTATTTTCCCTTTTGCTCTATAGCGTGGCCGCGCCCTCCTATTACGATTTTGGAAGTTACAACGATATCGTCTATGGCATATCGATGGCCATCCGTATGATAGCTCGTTAATTGCCTGATGATAAACAAAGCCAAATGATGCAAAGGGCCTGCTGCAAAGCATGTTTGCGGCAGGCCCTTTTGAAAGTATTTTGCACAAATATTTCAAAGTTCTCTTGTGTGAAATGATGAATTTTGATTTGTATGTTGTAATTTATCTGTTTTTAGACTACAATTTGTACACATTTATCAAAGAATCGGAGGGAGTTTTATGTTAGGTTTGTTGGTAGGCTTATTGCGGAGAGCGGTGGCAGCATTTATGGTGCTGTTTATCTTTTTCCCTTGCGGCGTTACCGTCAACAAAATGACGGTACAAAATCCGGATGAAATCCGTTTAAATGTGAGCATTATTTCAGATGGGCATATGGAGGGAAATAACGCCGCCCGCTTCAAAGGCCATGGCCAGGCGATGCTGGATTTCTCGAGTGCGGAAACGCCGGTTGATGCATTAGTCATGGTTGGCGACAACACCATGAACGCGCAGGAAATTGAATACATGCTTCTATATGGCTTGATGCGCAAATATCTCACTGTAGATAACGTGCTGATTGCCCCTGGCAATCATGAGCTGTGCAAAACAGATGCATATGAAAAATATTATAAGCGTTTTATGGATTATAACAACGCCTTTTTTGGCTATGAGCATGAACACGCCTATTTCAGCCAGGAGATCAACGGCTATAAACTGATCGTCATGGCCACGGAGGCGGACAGCAAGATACAAGCCTATCATTCAGAGGAGCAGCTAAGGTGGCTTGAGAACGAACTGGCCGATGCGGCGGCAAGCGGCAAGCCCGCATTTGTATTCAATCATTTCCAACTGAAGGACAAATTTGTATCCCACTGGCCAGGCTCCGATGTTGGCCCGCAGGGAGAGCAGCTGGATTCCATCCTAAAAAATTGCGGCACCAAAGTGTTCTATTTCTCTGGCCACCTGCACATGGGGGTTTATGAAAACGGAAACGGCCTGGCACAGGAGGGAAATGTCACCTACATCAACGTTCCGGGTTTTGGCGAAGAGTGCCTGTATGGCGATATTGTTGACCGCGGCATGGGCTGGCAAATGGAGGTTTACGACAGCAAGGTCGTGCTTCGCCTGCGCAACTTCTCCGACAGCAAATGGGTAGAGGGATTTGAATATACCTATGCGCTGTAAAGGCGGGGAACCGCGCGCCGCCTGATGCGCGGCAGTAAAATTTGAAATCCTAATCAAAGGACCCCGCACGGAAAATTCCGTGCGGGGTTCTTTTTATCCGCTCCCTTTTAATCCTGATCAAACAGCTCTGTGGAGAGGTAACGCTCCCCCGTATCTGGCAACAACACAACGATTGTCTTGCCTGCATTCTCCGGTCGTTTGGCGAGCACTTCTGCGGCATGCAGCGCTGCGCCCGACGAGATTCCAACCAACAAGCCTTCCGTTTGGGAGGCCAGGCGGGCGGCGGAAAAGGCGTCGTCATTTTCAACCGTAATAATTTCATCATAAATCTCCGTATTGAGCACCTCTGGCACAAAGCCCGCGCCAATACCCTGAATTTTATGCGGCCCCGGCTTTCCGCCGGAGAGCACTGGCGAAGCGGCGGGCTCCACGGCGACAACGCGCGTTTCCGGATCATGCGCTTTGAGCACCTCGCCGATGCCGGTAATCGTGCCGCCTGTACCAATGGCGGAAACGAAATAATCCACCTTCCCATCCATATCGCGCAAAATTTCCTGCGCTGTCGTGCGCCTGTGCGCTTCAGCGTTAGCAGGGTTAGTAAACTGGCCGGGAATATAGGAATTGGGATGTTCCTCCCGGAGCTCCTTTGCCCTGTCGATCGCGCCCTGCATCCCCTTCGCTGCTGGCGTCAGCACAAGCTCCGCGCCCAGCGCTTTTAAAAGGCTCCGACGCTCCCGGCTCATGCTCTCCGGCATGGTAAGGATAAGCCGGTAACCCTTAATCGCAGCGGTATAGGCAAGGCCGATGCCTGTGTTGCCACTGGTCGGCTCAATAATCAGGGTATCCCTGTTGATCAACCCCTTTTCCTCTGCATCTGCAATCAAGGCATAGCCCACGCGGTCTTTCACGCTGCCCAAGGGGTTAAAGCTCTCCACCTTCGCAAGGATGCGGGCGTTCAACCCCTCCGTTTGAGCAAAGCGGCTCAGCTGCACAAGCGGAGTGTTTCCAATCAATTCCAACAGGTTTTGGGCGATCTTTGCCATATCAAAAGCCATCCTTTCCAGTTTTCTAGTTTCAAATCATTCAATGCGGCAGGCTTCGTGCTCCTCCGGATCCTCCAGCTTGCCCACAATCGGCTCTGGATCAATTCCCTGCCTACTATAATAATCCGCAATCGCGGCTTTGATCGCCTGCTCGGCTAAAACGGAACAGTGAATCTTGACCGCCGGCAGGCCGTCCAGCGCCTCTACAACCGCCTGATTGGTGAGCTTCAGCGCATCCGAAAGCGGCCGGCCCTTGATCATATCCGTGGCGATGGAGCTGGTCGCAATTGCGGAAGCGCATCCGTAGGTATTAAATTTAACATCCTCAATCACGCCGTTTTTCACCTTCAAATACATTTTCATGATATCGCCGCATTTTGCATTGCCCACTTCGCCGACACCGTTCGCATCCTCCAGCTTGCCGACATTGTGCGGATGTGTAAAATGCTCGATGACCTTTTCACTATATTGCATACGCCAAACCATCCTTTCTAAGAATCAGCACTTTATCTCGCCATTTTTAATACGCTCCCAAAGCGGAGACATTTCCCGCAGCCGGTCGATAACCGGCGGCAGCTTTTCTAATATATAGTCCACATCTTCCACTGTATGATTCTCATCGAGTGTCAGCCGCAACGAACCGTGTGCGATTTCATGTGGCAAACCAATTGAGAGCAACACATGGCTCGGGTCCAGGGAACCGGACGTACAGGCCGAGCCCGATGAGCCGCTGATGCCCTGAAAATCGAGCAGAAGCAGCAAGCTTTCCCCCTCAACGCCCTCAAAGCAAAAGCTTGCATTGCCGGGCAGCCGTTTTTCCCGGTCGCCGTTGAGGCGTGAACGCTCAATCTTCAGCGCGCCGTCAATCAGCCGATCGCGCAGGGAGGCAACGTAACGCATGCGCTCCTCCATCCCCTCCCGCATCAGGGAGGCGGCCTTTCCAAGCGCCACGATGCCGGCCACGTTTTCCGTCCCGGCCCGACGGCCGCGCTCCTGCGCCCCTCCGTCAATGAGGTTCGGGAAGCGCAGCCCCTTGCGGCAATACAGCGCCCCTACACCCTTTGGTGCATGGAGCTTATGCCCGGATAGGGAGAGCAGGTCAATCTGCTCCGCCTTGACATCCACCGGCACATGGCCTGCAGCCTGCACCGCATCCGTATGGAACGGAATGCCGCGGGCCCGGCACAGCGCCCCAATCTCGGCAATCGGCTGGATGGTGCCGATCTCATTATTAGCATACATAATGGTTACGAGCGCGGTATCCTCCCGCAGGGCGGCGGCAACCTCTTCGATGCGTACAATTCCGTTCTCATGCACATCGAGGAACGTTGCTTCAAAGCCTTCCCTTTGGAGCCGCTCGACGGTGTGGAGCACCGCGTGATGCTCAAATTTTGTGGTGACAATATGACGCTTCCCCTTTTTCGCCTGCATCTCCGCCAGCCCGCGGATGGCCCAATTATCCGCCTCCGAGCCACCGGAAGTAAAATAGATTTCTTCCGGATGGGCACCCAAAAGCGCCGCGACCTGCCCGCGCGCGGTTTCCACAGCGTTATGCGCCGTCTGCCCCAACATATAGAGGCTGGAAGGATTTCCAAAATGCTCTGTCAGATAAGGGAGCATCGCCTCCACCACCTGTGGAGAAACGGCGGTGGTCGCCGCATTATCTGCATAAACGTAGCGTTTTGCTGAATCTTTCATGTTGTAACTGCTCCTTCCTGCTGCAATTCCAGCTTATCACGATAGCGCCGCACAAGCTCCGCGAGCGTAATATGATCCACCACACCGTTAACCGCATCGCGAATCTGCGCCCAAACCTCCCATGTGACGCACTGCTCCGCACGCGGGCAAGGGCCTGACCCCGACTGGCCCTGCGCCACGCAGTCCACCGGCGCCAGATCGCCTTCCAGCGCCCGCAGGATCATGCCCACCGTATAGTCCTCCGGATCGCGAGTGAGAGTATAGCCCCCCTGCGCGCCGCGCGTGCTGCGCAACAATCCCGATCGGCTGAGCACGGTGAAAATCTGTTCCAAATATTTCTCGCTGATTTCCTGCCGCCCTGCAATCTCCTTGATAGAAACACATCGCCCATTGGAATGAATGGCAATATCAATCATCACACGCAGGGCATAACGGCCTTTTGTTGATATTTTCATGGAGCGCCTTCCTCCTCTTTTACGGATTATGGGCACAGTATAGCACACTTTTTAATTCATATCAATCCCATATGAATATAATGATTTAATTTTTTTAATCCGTCCGATTAATCGGCTAATACTGATAAAACGGCGGCCAGCGGAATGTTTCCGCCAACCGCCGCCCCTGGATAGCCCGCATGTCCCTCATGCAGGTTATTGTGCGTTCTCCCCTCCAAAAATCTTGCGGTAACGTTCCTCGTCATAGCCGCAGGCCTCACGCATCACCTCTTCCAGTGTTTTCCCCTCCGCACGGATTTCATCAATCAGGCAATCGCGCTTTATTTTGCCGTTTTTTAAAATGACGGCGCGATCAATGAAATTATCGATCTCATTGATTAGGTGCGTTGCAAGCAAGATCGTCTCCCCATCAAGGAGACTGTCGCCCATCAGCCGCAAAAAATCACGCCGTGTAAACACGTCATTGCCGAGAAACGGCTCGTCGAGGAGTAGATAGCGGCATCCCTTGGAGAAGCCGATTGAAATTTCAAGCTTTGCCTTCTGCCCGGTGGAAAAAGTGCGTGCTTTTTTCCCTTTGGGCAATTCAAAATATTCGAGCAGTTTCAAATAGCGCTCCCGGTTGAAGCGGTCGTAGTAATCCTCTAAAAAATCTGCATGTTCCACAGGCGTCATAAAGGGAAAAAACGTGCCCTGTTCTGTCATAAAAGCAACTTGGCCTGCCGCCTTGAGCGAGGGCGTTGCGTCAATCGTCACCTTTCCCCGCGTTGGCTCCATCAGGCCCGCCACAATTTTTAAAAGCGTGGTTTTGCCCGCTGCGTTTTCACCGAGGAGCCCAACAACTTCACCCTCCTCAACCTGTAAATGGATTCCATCGAGTGCCCAGGCATGCGTGCCCGGGAATTGCTTGCAAAGCCCTTCAATCTGAATCAACCTGTTCTCCCCCTTTCTGTAATTGCAGCGCTTCATATCGCCTGATATTCGGCGTTTCACATCGCAAATCCTCTTGCTGGCCGGATTGGATCGCGCAGGAAAACACCTTTTGCCCATCCTGATAGGCAATCAAATAGGGGCGCGGCACCGGCCCGCTCGATTGCGTGAACTTTGGCTGCTCCATCAGCGTGAAAAGGTAGAGCGTTCCTCCAGCATAATGGAGGTCGGCAAAGCCGGTACAGAAATCGCCTGCCTCGCCTCGAGAAACCGTATCCTCCACTTGCTCTACGATCGCTCCCTCCACCAGATCAACCGCAATCGCCTCACAGATTACCTCTTCTCCACTAATGTGCATGTCCGCCAGCAACATTATATTCTCCTTTACCGTGTAAAACGTGTATTCCTCCCAGCCCGGTATGGAAATGGTGTGCGTCGTTTGCCAGGTACGCGGATCGATCAGTTGAACCGTCAGCTTGCCCTCCTGCCGAAGGAACAGCGCCAGTTGCTCCCCGCAGGCCTCCAATGAAACGGTCTCGACCTTTCCATTCTGCAAATCAATGGGGAAAAGATTCTTCTTATGAATGGTTACAGCTTCCCCTGAAGAAGAGTCGGGCACATCTGTCATATCATAAATTCCACCTGTCCCGCGGCAGTTTTCGTCCGTCAGCGTCACCGTGTAACGGATGCCGTCCAGCTGCACCGTATCCCAAGGCTGAAACCCTCCCGACCTTGACATCAACCCTTTCTTTCCATTCTGATCCGCGTAATATAATTGCATTAATGTTTTATGGTAAACGATCTGTGTCTGAATACGGAAATCAGAATGAAATCCATCTTCCAGGAAAAGGGTAAACTGATCCGCCGTTTCGCTTATCGTCGAGGTGTCGGCTTGATTCACGGAGCCATCCGGGTTTTTGATCTCCTCCCCCGCATTGTAAAATTGAACCTTTGTTTCTGTGCCGGGCAGCGGCTCATAATCATAGCCCACCACATGGATTTTTTCCCTTACTTCGTCCATAAGCGCCTGGGGTAAAATCCGTTGCGTCAGCTCCCGCCCTTGGGAGGCAAAGGATATGCGTTGAAAGGAATCCGTTAGCACCCCTGTGATCCGGATATCCTCCAGCACAGATGCATCGCCCTCCTGCTCCACAAACGCAAAGCCCTCGTGATCGCGCTGGGCAAACAAAACCGCGCCGCTGCACACAAATACCGCTGCGATCACCGTAAGGATGCCGACCAGCGCCGCCATCCGAAGCGATCTTCTTCGATGCGTCATTTCGATCCCTCCATCTTAATCCAAAAGGCTTTTCCGGCAGAGCCGGTAAGCCATCCCAAGCATCCACACGGTACAGGCCGCCATATAGGCAACCTCAAACGCCAAAAAGATACAAGCGCTGATATCCCACTGCCCCAGGCTGCTTTCCCCCATTGAGGTTGCGGCGAAGAGGCTCGCCCAGGCGGCGGCAGCCGGTATGGCCGCCCACCAGCGCCGCCCATAAAATGAAAGGGCAAGATAAACACAAGAGGCAACAGGCAGCAGGAGGAAAGAAGCCGACAGCAGCACAAAAAACAGATGGCGCGGATAAAACATTTGCAGAAACGGCGTGCGCACAAAAGTGAGATACAAATCATTTGCCGGAGGGGCCCAAGGGGAATCCGGCAGCAGCACCGAAAAACCCAGCTTGCTGGTTCCCACCCTCGCACCCGGCAGGTTGTAGAGCGCCGTTTCCCAGTGATACACTCCGTAGCTTACATACACCGCCACAATCTGCACCGCCCAAAGCAGCAGGAACGCCCAAAGCACCGCCAGGAGCATGCTCCCAGCCAGGCCTTCTGCGCCCGTTGGAAGGCTCCGCAGGGTGTAAACGCCTTTCGTGCCGCCCATCGTAAACCGCATAAAATAGAGCAGAATGCCGAAAAAGGCAACAGCGTACGCCACATAAAACATTACGGGCAGAATGGGCTTCCACCAAATCGCCTGAAAGCTTAGCAAAGCCCCCATTCTGCACGACTGCACGAACATCCGGCTGGACACGAGCACTTCGCCCGTCAGCAGCAGCGCATACAGGGGAAACAAAAATTTGCCCATTTGAAAAAAGTGATGAGTGGCCAGCCGGATCATTTTATTTCTCTGTTGCATCTCTTACCTTCCTCCTTCTGCCGGCTGTAAATACAGCTCGCTATAGCGCCTTGCCTCCGGCGCTTTGACGCGTGCATCCTCCTGTTGGCCGGATTGAATCATGCATGCAAAAATTTGCTCCCCCTCCCGGTATACCGAAAGAACGGGCAAGTCTACCGTCCAACCGGAAGGCTGCTGATTCTGCGCCTTCCCCGCAGGGTTATCCGGTGGAGTCATGAAGGAGATCAGGTAAAGCGTATCATCGATATACAGAGCATCCATCACACCCATCCGGGCGAGAGGAGAGCTATCCTGAAACTGCTTGACGACTGCGCCGCTTTCCAGATTGACGATATCGATCTGCCGCAGCGTTGTATTTTCACCCGAGGATTCCACATCCGCCTGCACTTCCGGTTCTAAAAAACGGACGAGCACGGCATATTCCCCTTTTGCAAAAAAGCCGCCGGGCGGCATCGGTTCCCCCCAACCAAGCAGCGCCACGATATGTTCTGTTTCCCATGTTTGCGGGTTGACAATGCGCATGGTCATTCGGCCATTCACAGATATGAAAACCGCCAGGTTCTCTCCGCATGATTCCATAGAGAGGATCTCATTTTTTCCTCCGTCCAGCTCGATAGGATACAGGTTTTCCTGCTCCACCATCGCGGGTGATTCCTCACCCGACAGCGGCAGGTTCACAAAGTCAGTCACGTCATAGATCCCCCCTGTGCCGCGGCAGTCGGCATCCGTTGCCGTAATCGCATACCATCGGTTGTTCATCTGCACCAGATTGTGCGAAGATACCTCGAGCACGCTTCCAACCGGAATCGATGGATTAGTGCCTGTTTCCTTTTTCCCATCCAGCAGTACATACTGCATGGAAACCTCCCGATGATAGCTTACCTGTGTTTTCACACGATAGGAATGATAGCCGGCGGGCATAGCATTCCCTGTTAGGCAAAGCAGAAAGGCATCGGCAGTTTCTGTAAGGATCGTCTGCTGCTCAGTAGAGGTAGCAGAGCCATCTGGATTGTAGCGCCATGCCTTATCGACAACAGATTTTTCCCGCGTCACGTTTGCTTCGGGCAGCGGCTCAAAATAATAGCATACCGGATGCCAGTCTTTCGCCCTAAATAAGTCCTGAAACATTGTCTGCCGCAACGCGCGATGTTCAAAATTCATCCCATGAGAGGAAAAGGATACGCGATGGAAGGAATCTTTCAGCACACCTGTCACACGAATGCGTGCCAGCACCGAGGCGTCCCCCTTCTGGTCTGCAAAGATGAACCCTTCCTGATTGCGCTGGAGAAATAGAAAGCCGCTGCTGGCAAAAATTACACACATAGCCGTGGCAACCAGTCCGGCCCAAATCGCCGTACGCTTTTTCATTTTCATGTTCATTCCTTCCCTGCGCCAGGTCGCGGCTTTGGCGCAGCCAAAATTAATCTTTCAACCTTATCCCAGCCTGCTTCTGCCAGCACGCCGCCATGCCAGCCCAAGCATCAAAAGCATGCCAAGCAGCGTCAAAACAAGGGATATACCTATTGCGAAAAGCTGTTCATAACCTTGATGCTGCAACGCCGCCTGCCCTTCCACCAGCCCGATGAGAAAAGCGCCCCAGCAAAATAGAACCGGCAGCAGCGCCCGCGCCCGCCGCTCACACAAGGCAAGCACCGAGTAAGCCCCTGAAATAGGCGGCAAAACCACCATGAACGCCGCAAGCGCCAAAAAAACAGGGTGGCGCGGATAAAACAGCTGTAAAAACGGGGTTCGGATAAAGGCGAGATATAGATCATTTGCCGGAGGCAGCCACTCTCGATCCGGCACAATAACAGAAAACCCTATCCTGCTCATCCCATCTACGTTGCCCGGCAGGTTATAAAGCAGCACCTCCATGCGGTATAACCCATACCCCAAATAAATCGCCAAAAGCTGCGCCGCCCAAAGCAAAATCATGGCCGAAAGCATGGCGATAAACATGCTCCACAGGAGGCCCGACGCCCCCATCGGAAGGCTGCGCAGGGTATAAACGCCCTTACCATCCATGAAATAGCGCAAAAAATAAAACAGCATCCCTGCAACAAGGGCTCCGTATGCCGCATAGAAAATAATCGGTGCGGCCGCAACACTGACAATCGTTTGGAAACTGACCGGATCTTGTATTTGGCACCGGCGTATAAACATGCTGCCAATCAAAATCAGATCGGCCGCTATGAGCAAAATAAAAATTGCTAACAACAGCCTACTGATTTGTGTAAAATAATAAGCTGCCAACCGCAAGGTTTTTTTTCGATTATCCATCTGGATATGATCACCCTTTCTCCTTCTCAAGCTGCAAACGCCCATTTTCTTCCGCCATCCTAACCGTTTCTTGTGTACTATACGCCTAATACATAAGTGGCAAAAAAAGAAGCTACTCCTCCCATTTCTCAGTCAGCAGTGCGATGGACTGTTGAAAAGAGAGGCCCAATGCTTTCACGTTGGATAAAAATGTTTGCACGGCTTCTTCCTTGAGTGTTTCCAACAGCTCGGCACGCATCTCAGGCGTTACGGAAATCACGCTGCCCGCGTTGCCATCCGTATGCATTATCCCCTCCTCTTCTAAGGCTTTGTAGGCCTTTTGAGCCGTGTTGGGATTAATGCCGAGCAGAACTGCTAACTCGCGCCGGGAGGGCAGGGCATCCCCGTCCCGCAGCACACCGCGGCAAATTTGTAGATGCACATACCGCACCAGCTGTAAATACACCGGATCTCGCGTATTCAGGATCAAATCTGAAAAAACCCGCATTCGATCACCGCCTTTATGCGTATTATATGTGTAATACACTAAAAAGTCAACAACATTTTATTTTTGAAGAGCAAAAAATTTGACAATCTTTCCGTAACCATGATAAAATCATGAAGAAAAGACGCTCATCGCCAACTTTTTTGATTAAATAAGGGAAGTTGAAAGGATGGATGATTTCTATGAATCGATCAGGCAGCCGTTATTCTATTCTTACCTCCTGCCTGGCAACGCTGCTAGCCTGTGTGCTGCTCTCCACCGGAGCGGCTGTTCCGCCGAGCGTCGCAGCGCCTGTCCACAGCATGGAGGACGCAGCCGTATTGCCACAGCAGGCAGCGGCCCCGTCACAGGCCGCTTCACTGGCAGGGCAAACCGCCAAGCACACCCCCGCTGCACCTGAGGCAGCAAATCCAAAGCAGGCGCCTAAGGCCAGCGTCGCCTCCCCGGTGAAAGCAGCGGCAGCGGATACCACATCTGCAACAGCAACTCCATCCGGCCCGAAAGCCGTTGCACAGGAAGCCTCCAGCCCGCCCGCACAAACAGAAGGGGGACAAGAGCTGCCCACCTTTACGCCCGCCTCGGCAGAATTTGTGCGCAGCGTTTTGACCGCTGTGCTCACCCAAATCCTGACCGGCAGGGCGGATCGCGACGCTGTAATCACTGCCATTGAGCGGCTGCCGATGCCGCAGGAGCAGGCCGTCTCCTTGGCCGCCGCTCTGCTGGACGGTCAAAAGGGCAGCAGCACCATCGATATTATCAAGGGCCTGATAGGCGCAGTAGGCGACGGCATCCACCAAATCGATATCACGCTGGGCAGCACGCCCTACCCCGGTGTTTATGAGTTCCTCGGAGATTATATAAAGGATGACGGCACAAGCGTGCATGTATCCTCCGGCGTTTATTACGACGAAGCGACCGGCCTCGTCTACGGCAAAGACGGCGCCGGTATGTTTGCCATCGGCTTTGATTACGATGCCGGGCAGTATCTTGTAATCGGCGCAACAGAAGCCTGGCAGAGGCAGTTTGGTTTCTGCCGCTTGTATGACACGTTATCTCCGCTCGTCTTGATGGATTACGACACCGTCCGCATCAAATTCCAATATGGGGAGATGGACTGGATGGTTCAGCTCTGGAAAGGGAACTACGCCATCACCAACGGCGGTGAAATCGGAATATATCACAAACCAACCAACCGATTGATCGAATTTTATGACTGCGCAGAGAATAGCGAACTGCCGCAGATGGCAATGACGCTGCGCAGAGGCGATCAAATCCTCTTCACCCGCGGGCTTCAGCCGCATTGGTGGATGACGGGCTTTCAGTTAGGCACCCTTTACAAGCCAGCCCAACTTACGCTTGATGGGCAGCTTATTTTTGAAGATCCCGCCATGCGGGATGCATTTGTAAAAGCCTTCCGCCAGCAGGTTTGCCCGCTCACCTCTTCCATCCAAGTGGAAGGGAATCTCATCTCTTTCTCCTGGAAATAAAGGCCAGCGCCTAGCCAGTGGACTTCTGCTTCCCGTGAGCGGTGCGCATCCCTTTGAGCCGTGTAATCACGGTCGGCTTTGGTTCGTTACCCGCCCCGCTTCGCCATAAAATGGAACAAGTCAAAACCGGGCGGTGTGGGAAAGCCCACACCGCCCGGGCAGTTTAGGGAGAATCAAGCATCCTCAGCCATGCACACTCTCCGCGGCCGCTGCACCAATCCCGCCTTTTGCAGCGCCGCTACCAGAAGGGGAACTGCCACAAGTTGGATCACAATGCCAGGCAAAGCCGTGACGAACGCTGAGGTTAAAAAAACGGTAAATCCATAGGGCTTGCCTGCAATGCCGAGCAGCACAGCGTTTGCAATGCCGGATACCGCGCGCCCCCCCAGCATCGCACCAATCAGGGAGAGATAGAGGTTTCCCCTCAGCTTTCGGTAAAACAGCCCGGTCAACACGCCATATGCGCATAGTTCCAGCATCATGGCTGGCAGGGTTGGGAAGGCAGGCGGCATTCCCGTCAGCAGGGAGGAAAGCAGCGGGCCAATCAAGCCGCAGGCCGCTCCAAATGGCCAGCCGCACAGCAAACCGCACAGCAGCACAGGAATGTGCATCGGCAGGAAGGTAGCACCCGCTCCGATTGCATGGAATGCCATTGGAAGCACAATGCATAGGGCGATGCAGAAGGCGGTTAGCACCAAATTCTTGGTATGGGATTGCTTCATTTGTCACATCTTCCTTTCATACGATAAGCGAGCAAAAAAGCGCCAATCAGGCTCCCTCCGCTTCTGCGAGGGTCACGGCCTGGTTGGCGCTTTTCATTTGCAGCGATCGTTCCGTTTGATTGTTCGCCCCTGCTTCTGCCGGGCTGCCGCTCTTCTGAGCGGTATTTCTGATGTTTTATTATAGCAGAACCGGCCCATCCCGTCAACGCCGTTCCGCTTTCTGACACGCCATTTCTTCCTGCTTTCTCAGGATGCGCTCATAGCCCTCGCGGGGCAGGTTCGTATCCAGGCAAAGCTTTTCCATCGGGCACATACCAGTGTGCGTTCGATTGACGATGTATGGCACACGTTCCCCTTCGTGAAAGGGAACGCACCGTTCACCAAGACATACCGCCGCATGCTCGCTGATGACATCCGCATACACTTCCTTCACGCCTGCGTAGAGCATCAAAAGCGCCGCCGCCTTGCCTATCACGCGATCCGCAATGGATGCGCCGCGCAGCAATTCCGGATCCTTTCGCAGCCATTCGGTCAGCGGTGAAACGCCGGAGAGGGAGGATTCTAAAACTCGCCCATCCGCTGTCAGGAGCACACAGGTAGAATGATGCTTATGCAGCGCATCCTTCACCCGCTCCAGTGTCTCTGTCATATTTTTAGCCCTCCTCTGCCCCGCCGGATATAAGCCCTTCAGCGGAGCTGTCATATGCATTCAAGTTTGATAAACAGCGGTAGATGGACGCCCCGTTTTCCGGCATAGACTCCCCGTTCTGCCGTGGAAGAATCCCGTAAAGCAGCATGTGCACCACTTGATCAAACACAGCCAGACTATGCTCGGCCACCGACGTCATGTCCTTTTCCGGATCCCAATTCGGATAGCCTACATGCAGGTGGATAAAATAGCTGGCAATGTGGAACGCCCGCAAAGCTAGGCCTTGATCCATTGGCACAACACTTTGGGCGCTGTGTTCTAAAATCTCCTGCAATTTTCTTAAATTATCCTGCTCGAACCGCTCACGGACTTGCCCCATCTTTGCCTGAAAAAATTCCGACGGCCTGCGTACAGAAGGGGAACCCATCAGAAGCGGACGGTACGGATGCTCTGTAAAATACTGCTGGCGATGCTGAAAATAATCATGAAAATTTTGCGACAGCGACTTGGAAGGGTCCGGTGCATACGCCTCCATATAGACTACCATCCCATCGTAGCACAATTGAACAGCGGCAAAAAAAATATCCTCTTTATTTTGAAAATGGTGAAAGAGGCGGCCCTTTGAAATCTCATTTTCCGTACAAATTCGGTTGATTGACGCATCCGCATAGCCATGCCGGCTAAACTCTCGGATGGCGCCTTCCAAAATCAGCTCCCTGCTGATCCGCGTACGCTCTTCCTGTGTCATTGCAAGTCTCCTCCCGCCGGGCGGAATGATAGAGGTCTGTTTTGTTTATCATAATCATTTTTGATGTCTTTGTCAAACAGAAAAGCAAACCTATTTAGATCATAAAACAAACCATATATATTTTAAAAAATGTAAAATAGACATTGTGCCTAAAATATAATCAACATTTTTTGCAAAATTACGCATTGAAAAATCAATTTTAACATGATATGATGAATTTATCCTAAAAAGTTTTGCGTTTAAAACAGACCTGTATTATTTTAAAAACAGACTTTTATGGATTTTACACCAAGAGGAAGAAAAGGAGTGTACCATTTACCCGATCTCACATTTTGAAAGGAGTGCTCATTACCAACGATGAAAACTATCAAAATTTCAATCAGCATTCTCCTGATCTTGACGATCCTACTCTCCTGCTTGACGGCCGCATTTGCCGCAGGCAACAGTGTAGACCCTATCGCGCTGTTGGAGGCAGCCGGGCAGGGCCGCACCGAAAGCGCGCAAGCCCCGGCTGCAAAGAGTGCGGCTTCTGTGGCTGCGGCAGAAGCTGTGCAGGCCCTGCTGGCAAACAAAACCAACATCAATGCTGCTCCACCCACAGATGCAGCAAAACTGGAGGCCTACCGCACAAAGCTCGCCCTCTATGAAAAAGCCCTCTCCGCCTATAAGGCGCTGACGCAAGAGGAAAAAGACGCCTTCCCAGTTGAGGATGCGTTGAAGCTCCTGGCAGCAATTGATGGCCGGGAATCTTATTTGATCAAAGAAGAAAATCCTTCTCTAGCATATGTGGAACAGCACAAGGCTGCCTATGAAAAGTTGGATGATCTGATCGGGCCTCATACGGTGCGCACAAAGGCATACGAGGCCATGAAACCACTGATGACTCCTTTTGAGGGTACGCAAAAGCTGAACGCTAACACGGATTTTGCGAAAAAACCCGCGGCAAAGCCTCTCTTTGAGGCCTATTTACAAAATTATAAAAATGCCGATCCGCTCACTCGGAAGTATATGGATGGCATTTCCGCCTTCTCAGAGAGCTATGGTAACCCCACAATTGGCGGGAAGCTGACCGACCTGATCAAAATGATGGGCAATTACGCGCTTGCGGCAAACCCCTTCACAGAGCAGCCGCCAGCTTCCGCCGGCAGTGCGCCGAACGCGAACAACTTCCCGGGCGGTGCAAGCGACCCGGAATACATCACAGCCCTTAACGAATGGCTGCCGAAAAAACTGATCGAGGTTTCCTTTACGCAGCGCCAGAAAAACCATGCATACAATCAATCTTTCGCGGCAATGAAGCAAGCCGCCGCTTTTGCTCCTGAATATGCCTCCATACTCAATACGGCAATCCAGATGCGCGAAGGCTACATCGCCTTTTTGGAAACCGGAGCTACCGACCAGGCCGCTGCCGCCGTTGCTCTCTATGACGCAATTCAAGATGCATATCTTCTGGCGGTTTATAAGAGCCTGGGCTCCATCTACGCTTACTATGAGATTTATCTCAACTCCAAAGGGAACAATTATAACTACAGCAATCTGACAACCAGACAGCTCTATCAAAAATGCTTGGACGCCATGGAACAAATGGAGGTCGTCCGCTCATTTGAAGCATACATTGCCAACATAGATCTCAACACCGTTAACAACGGCGTGATTGAACAAGCACAGGCGGAATACAAAAAGATTCCAGCCAACCTTACCGATAAAATCTCAAAAGAAGCCATGGAGAAATATCGGGCAATCCTCGCCCTCTATGACCCCGTTAAGCCGCTCATCCCGTCCCAAAATCAATTTGAGGGGGAAATTGCTTCCTTCAACCCCACCACGGTCAACGCCACAAAATTCCCCTGTGCACGCAAGGCAATCGAATACACGATTCTAAACACAGATCGTCTCCTTGGCGACGTGCTACAAATGGCGCTTGCCTACAGCGCAAACGGCACGCTCAAAGGCTATCAGAACTATAGCATTCTGAGCAACTCCTCCATGTCCACGCTGCTCTCTCTTTATGATATGCTTGCCAAGATGGAGCTCAGTGTGAGCGGCATAAATATTGCTGAGGTTCTCGCAAGTGAACTTGCACCGTCTAAAATCGCCGGATGGCTCAGCGAGGATTCCTTCGCAGGCGCAAAACAGAAGCTGATCGCTGCGGCGCAAACAGATGATTCTACTGCCGCCTTCTCCTCCATCCAGTTTGAAAACGGCGACTGGGGATTTGAAAACGGTGATGCAGAAGGCTTCTCCCATGCTGTGGCCGCCATGCTCCGCCCAATCGCAAATATTCTGCACAACGGCATTCTAGTAATCAGCAACATCCTTTATCTGCCAAACTCTGTGGCCGATAACGGCGACTACAAATATGGCGCTTATGAAAAGCTCATTCCCCTGCTGGAATCTCTCGGCTTGAAAGGTGTGCTTTCCTCACAGGAATATACCGCCCGCTTCCAGGCTGCCGCCAAAGTCAGCAAAAATGCGCAGCTCGACGCGCTGTTTCTGCCCATCGTCAGCCCCATCGTCACGCTGGTGGATGAGCTACAGGCAAATCCGCTCAACACAATGCTCGATTTGCTGCCGCGCCTAGCCCGCACCATCAGTACGAACACGCTCAACGACAGCCTGAACAGCTTCCTGCATTCCAGCAGCCTGCTCAGCGGCGTGAATATCGACCTTTCCGGAGATGCGGTCAATGCGATGATCGACGGCCGGAAGATCAGCATCGGCCTTGGCGACAATGCGCAGCTCACCACAACCCTAAAGGCTGTGGATTGGGCGCGGCTGGCAGGCTGCGGCAAGCTTGTCCTTGCGGACAGCGTCAGCGCTGCGAACGCCTACCGTACTCTAATCGAAACAAACCGTGCGGACGCCTATGTGGTCGCCAGCCAGTACCTAGTCAAAACCGTGCTGCGCACCCGTATCGAAGGCAAATCCGCCGCAGTCGCCCTGGGCATCTGATTTCGCTCTTCTCTTTTCACCTCCTATCTAGTTGATACCCTTCGCATACCGCCACAAGCCGTTTGGCTCGCGGCGGTATGCGTTTTATGCAATGTGTGCCAACGAAAAGGAGCGCAAAACCAAGGTCTATCATAACCATACCTGCCAAAGGGAAACACGCTGCCACAAGAATAGCTGGCTGCCGGCTATTTTTTTCTTTCTCCTCTTGTATGGAATGAAACGGTATGTTATGCTGAAGCTGAAAACAAAACAGATTTTAAAACACCGGCTGAAATGCCGGCGCATTGTAAAGGAAGGCTGAGCACCGGGATGCAGAAAGTAATTGTCGTTTCAAAAACCCACCTTGATCTGGGGTTCACGGATTATGCGGAACATATTTATCATAAATACCTTGATGAATTCATCCCCAATGCCGTTTCAATCGCCAATGAGCTCAATGCGGACGGATCTAAACGTTTCGTTTGGACGACAGGCTCCTGGCTGCTCAAGGAAGCGCTGAAAAACGGAAGCGAGCAAAACCGGCAAGCCCTTCTGCAAGGCCTGCGCAGCGGCAATATTGCACCGCATGCCATGCCATTTACAACGCACACAGAACTGCTTGACGCCGACACGCTCGATTATGGCCTCTCCATCGTCGATCAAATCGACGATGTCACTGGCCGCAAAACCATTGCCGCGAAAATGACCGATGTGCCCGGCCATACGGTCGGCCTTGTTCCCTTGCTCGCAAAGCACGGAATTAAACTCCTGCATATCGGCGTCAACGGTGCATCCGCCATGCCGGAGGTGCCGCCTTGTTTCCTGTGGAAACAAGGGGAAAGCGAAGTTGTCGTCATTTATTCCGGCGATTACGGCGGAGCTTTTGAAAGCGAGCTGACCGGCAGCGTGCTCTATTTCGACCACACGCTCGACAACCACGGCGCATCCGGCGCCAAGGCCGTGCGCGCGCGCTTTGAGTCGATCCAGCAAAAATACCCTGGCGCACAGGTCACTGCCGGGCGGCTTGACGACTTTGCAGAGATCATCTGGCGGGTGAAAGACCAGCTCCCTGTGGTCACGGCAGAAATCGGGGATACCTGGATTCACGGAGCCGCCTCCGACCCTTATAAAACCGCCGGGCTCCGCACGCTCATTCGATTGAAAAACAAGTGGCTGGCCACGGGCCAGCTTAATCGGGAGAGTGATGCCTATGAGCAGCTGGCAGACAATTTACTCTGTGCTGCCGAACATACGTGGGGCCTGGATGTGAAAACCTATTTTGCCGATTATGAGCACTATCTCCGTCCGGATTTTGAACAGGCCCGTAGGAAGGATACCGTCGAGCTGCATCACCCTCTGCGGGATTTCCCACAAAACTTGCTGACGGTTTGCCAGCGCCGCCGCGGTGCTTATCATATCGGTTCCTACCGCGCCATGGAAAAAAGCTGGGAAGAGCAGCGCGCCTATCTGGATCGCGCGCTCATCAAACTGCCCGTTGATTTAAAAAGCGACGCTGAACAGGCACTTATCGCGCTCAGGCCGCAGAAATTTCTCGCTGTATCGGGGGAGACTCTGCAACGCAATGTGGATTATGCATTTGGTAGCTGGTCGATCCGAATCAATGAGTATGGCGGGATCGGCGCTCTTTTCTGCGGCGGCAGGGCGGTCATCCGGGAAAACAACCGCCCTGCTGTGGAATATTATTCCTACGGCAAGGCGAACTACGATTTCTGGCTCACGCATTATACCCGCAACCGCAAAAAGACTGCCAGCTGGTCTGTTGCGGATTTTGCAAGGCCGCTGTTAAAATATGTAGATGCCAAATATCCACAGGGCCGCACCCCCTACCGCTTTTGCCGAGGGTGCGTGCAAGCATTGCAAACCGAGTTGCGCATCTGTGTGTATCTGGACATTGCGCCAGCGTGCCACAGCGAGCTCGGAGCAGCGGATATGGTCCAGCTGGTCTATACGCTAGGCACAGATGGGTTAAAAATCGAGCTAATCTGGATTGACAAACCGGCCAGCCGCTTAACAGAAAGCACGGTATTCCGGCTGTATCCTGCTTGCGCACAGGAGGAAATCCGTTATACAAAAATCGGCGCGGAAATCGACCCAATGACCGTGGTAAAAAACGGAAACCGCAATCTTTCCGCCGTGTGGGATATGCATTTCGGCCCATACTGCTTTACAAACCATCATGCGGCCCTGATCGGTCTGGGCAAGGGTAAAATCCTGCGGTTTGACAACCAGTTTGAGGATGTTGCCCAAAACGGAATTGCTTATCTTCTGCACAATAATGTTTGGGGCACCAACTTCCCTCTCTGGTATGGAGATAACGCCTATTTTCGTTTTGATATCTCCCATGCCGCAGCCTTGTAATGGAGCCGGCTCCCTTTGCCTAGTCGGCTCTGGAAAGCGCCCGCCGAACAGAATGCAGTTTCACGGCGGCTTTCAACGCCATAGCTCGCTACTGGTGCGAGATTCTCCCCTGCTTTCCTGCCGGACAATTGGCATCGTCTGTCTTGCCAGTGACCCGGCATGGAATGAAATCTCTGCAAGGCCTTCGCCGGACGAACCAGGGAACGCCGCAGCCGGCTGCGCCTTAAGCCTATTGGCGGCGTTATGCCTTCTTATTCATAAACACGAACCGTCTTTTAGAAAAAGGGGCACAGCTGCCACTTCCTTTTGCAAGCGGCAGCTGTGCAGATAGCGATATGCTTCTTTTGACAGCCTGTCAATCCATCCAGCCGCCCAGTTGGGCGGCTGATTTTTCGTTCTGAAGCCAAGGCGGCTGTTTTCTACGAAGCAATTGCGAAGCGGTCAGCGTTGGCAGCCGCAGCCACAGTTATTCTCGCGCTCTCTGCCGGAACAGCCGCAATTGTCGCCCTTTTGCTGGCTCGCACTTGACGAGGGCGGGAAAAACTCGTTGACTGGGAAGCGGATTTGCTTAAACGCATCGCACGGATCATTCTCCATATCGTGGCAGCACTCCTTCTCCGGCACACAGAAATCATAGGCCGGAATCAGCATTTGGACATCGCGCTCAAGCTGCACGATGGTAAACAGGCCAAGCGTGACGCGCACCGCCTTTTCTGGAGAGGCAACGCTGAAGTCGCCGTCGAACGACCGGCAGATGCACTTCGGTGCAGAGAAGCAGCCCTCGCACTCGCAGCAATCGCACGGACGGCAAAGCTTTGCATCCAGGCAGATCGGATCGACACATTGGACTTTTGCCCTCGGGTTTGTACTGGTGGGAAGGAATTGTTCGTCTGCCTCGTCTGAGGAATATTCCGACGAGAAAATACGTACATTGCCTTCGCTCCCGAAAAGAATACACTTCTTTGAGAAGGAAGTCAGGCCCTCTACGGTGCAGGGGGGATTCATCGGCGTGGTATAGGCGTCAAGATATACCTTGAAGAAGAAGGTAATATCAACGGAGTAGTAACCGCGGTTGAAGGGAACCGCCTCCACGTCGATAAAGCAGTTGATAATCTTACACGAACGGCAGCGAACGGAAGTTGCATTGTCGATGATGCACTGCGCCCGGTCTGTAAAATAGACGCGCATATCGGCCAAGCAGTCTTTGTCCGCACACGAATCGTATACGCGGTTGGTATCGATGCATACAGCCTCACGAATGCCGCCGCTGACGACATCCGCAGTGTTGCAGCAGGATCTGTTGTCCGCCATAGTGTTTCCTCCTATGAATAGATTGAAATTTTGTAAAAACTTCAATACCATACTATGACGCGCACGGATTCTGGTGCAGGAAAAACGCGGAATAAGCGGAAAAGATTTGCGCAGAGCCCCTTGTTTCTTTGTAAGCCGCGTGCAGCTCTGCAAATCGCCGCCACTGTTTGCCTGATAAAAAATAGCCGCCGGCCAAGTGTGTGCGGCAAGCCGATTGCATCTCTTTGATCTCGTGGGGCCAATTGGCTTGGCTTTGTTACTCGCTTCGCTCGTAATAAAAAATAAAATAAAAAAACTGAAAAAATTTACATTCTTCATTTGTATTGATGCTGAAAGGAGTTGAAAGGCCCGTGAACAAGCCATTTGAGCTCAATGGCTCCCTACAGGACGCTGTCGCAAACTATTCAAAATCAATCGCCCGCGCGGCCTTCACGTATCTGAAAAACACTGCGGACGCAGAAGATATCACACAGGAGGTCTTTTTAGCGCTTCTGGAAAAACAGCCCCATTTTGAGAGTGAAGAGCATCTGAAAGCCTGGCTCCTCCGGGTTGCCATCAACAAAAGCAAAAATGCGCTCAAAAGCGGCTGGTTTACAAGGACGCAGCCTCTATTTGAGGCGCTGCCAGCACTTTCTCCGCAGGAGAATGAAGTGTTATCCTGCGTCCTTTCTCTGGATGAAAAATACCGGATACCAATCCACCTCTTTTATTATGAAGGGTATTCCATAGAAGAGATCGGGAAAATCCTCCGGCTCAACCCCGCAACCGTTGGCACACGCCTTGCGCGTGGGCGTGCACTGCTGAAAAAAATGATTGGAAACATCGATTGAAAGAACAACTTTTGCACTGCTCTCAAAAGAATTTCGTGCTTTTCTCACACAGGCAGAAATTTCAGTTTCACCGAAACCGAAAAAATCACCTATCTATTTAGAAAGGAATGGTCATTGATATGAAAACTGAACAAATGAAAACCATATATCATCATGCAATGGAACAGCTTCCGTTGGATGGGCTGGAAGGCCGTACACTAGAGAAGCTCTCATCCGCTAAAGATAAAAAGCGCGGCTTTCCGGCAAAGCGGATTGCCGCCGCTGCTGCTGCAGTGATGCTGCTCTGCGCCACGGGCGCTTTGATTCTATCGCATACCACTCAAATTGAGCTCACAAACACACAGGGCAGGGTTTCTGCACATTATACGCCGTTCTTTCCAAAAGAGGTAAACAGAGCGAATTGCCTGGTGAATCGAACTGAGGAAGAGCTGTTCCACACAAAAAATCTCGCTCCATTTTTAGGAACGGTTGAACGGATTCGAAATATCCGGGTAGATCTCAACGGTGCGGTTTCTTACCGGGCAATTGCCGATGTGAGCGTAAACAAGGCCTATCTGGGCAACGTGGAGCCCGGTAGTACCGTATCTATCCTGCTTCCCTGCTCTATCGGGCGGGGCGAATGGGCGACAGGTTCGGAGCTTGCCGCTTCCCTGCGGGAAGGCACGACCGGCATCTTTATGCCCATTGCCTACACGGTGGACTCCTATTGGGAGGAGAATGGCGCACGCATTGATTTGAGCGAGCTGGCACCCTATGGATTAATGGATGGAGAGCGCTACCTTTTCCTGCAAGGGAAGGATGGCAAGATGCAGTTTGCGCAGTACGCTTATCCATCACTCCAAGCGGATGCATCCCTAGGGGATATCGAGGCATTTGCGAAAAGTTTTTGGAAATAACGAAATTGTGCAAGGGGCTGTTGCAAAATGAAATGTTTTGCAACAGCCCTCTAATTCTGCGTTTATTCATGCATGACGCAACGCGCCCTTCTCCTAACAACCTGTAGGCCGGGTCTGCAACGATAGAACGGGGCCGCCTGCACACTAAAAGCAACCTTTATTTCCCAATAATTAATCCAATCATAATCATGGAGTAAATCACAAAAAAGACTATCGTGGCCGCTCCATACTTTTGCAGGTCAGAATCACCATAGCGCAGAGCACAGATTGTTTTATATGCGTATACTAAGCCAAGAGCGAGGAAGGAGGATACGATCAACGAACCAAAAAACCAACCGCCCAAGGACACAGACATACTGATCCATCTCATTGACAAACCACACCACCTCTATACGTCGTTATAAGGTCCAAAGATGTTCCTCTCTCAACTGTGCATAGGACCAGTCCCCCATATCAATGGAAAACCCCATGCCAAACGGAAGGCTGAAATCGATTCCGTTAAAAAAATATGCAATTCGTTTGTGGGCATATGTAGCAAAATGATTGACCGACGTCGTGCTGGAGTTATTGACTTTCCCTTCAAAAAATACAAACCCCGTCGCGGAAAGATAATGCGTGCTCGTTCCATGGGGCTGAGAAGAAATGGAACTCACAGGAAGCCCGAACTCCATCGCATACCCATAGCCGCTGCCATCTTGCTTTAATTCATTATATGGCACATCATAAACATCCTCTCTGCTCTCCGTGACATACTGTAGCTTTTCATTTGTATAGCTTATGTTATACGTATAGGAATAGCAGCCCGACGCCGACTGAGGGATTACGCTTGTCGTCGTATCTCTGGATAGGCCAAAGGCATCTGTCGCTCTAAAAATCGGCAGTGTCTCCCACTGAAAAATGCCCGCAACACCATATTCCCTGCCCGCCGAGATCAAAAGGATCACCAGATGCAGGGTTCCTCCATTCAGTTTTCCGCTATTTCCCGGAGAAGGGATAACGATGTCGGACAATGGTGCGCGCGCGGCCTGAACCTGTTCCTGCACCATTTCAAACGTTTCTTGCTGCGCAAGCTTTCGCTCCTTGACCGCTTGCGCATATGCGTTCTCATCCACTGTATCCATTTGGCCGGGAAACAAAGAGGATTCCACATAATAAGTAGATTTCGCCGTGATCTGCGTTGCGTTTTGAATCAACTCCATTTTATCCGCAGAGAGCTGCCGAATCATCTCGCTTGAAAGCGCAAGGGACGCCAGCTTTTTTTCGGCGGTTTCTATGGCAGATAATCCCCGGTAGTCGGCGTTTTGATAGGTAACCGTCTCTGTGCTTTCCTGCGGCTTCCCTCCTGCTTCCACAGCCTGAGCAGGCAGCAAAAAGGTGCATAAAAGCAGAATTGCGATCCATCCAGTCATCCATCTTTTGGTTTTCATTGATTCCCCTTCTTTCTTTATATTTATGGTCAACGAAAATGCACAGCCTAAAAATTTACAGTTTGAACCGAATCGTTCATTTCGTTGCATAAAGCTGATCATTTTCAATTCATGACAGAATTATCTTCCCCTTATTTATATCACTCTTCCATAAATTAGTCAATTATTGTTTTAAAATAATATATAAATAGACCGGAAATTCATTTATGATAGTAGGAACCATGCATTAGAAAAGCAGCCTGTGAATTTGGCAATTCACAGGCTGCTTGTGTTACGACGATTCTCAACGCTTTTAAAAATCGCTCATGTATCTTTTACGTTTTCTTTTCATCATCATGGATCATGATATTGCTTGGTTTCTGCGACATTCCTTTTTACAAAATATTACATTTGAGCACGACCGCCAGTTCAACCTCTGAGAGCGGTTGTGGCCCGTCCTGTAAATCTTTCAGCGTAATTTTTTGCAATGCATCTTTGTTGCCGTTGCCATAGAGCAGCGCCATTACGACCGTATCCTGATTCGGGATGAGCTCCAAGGCTTTTTCGGCTATAACGGGCACAGTAAAAGCAAAGTCTTTTTCCAGCGGATCGTTTTGCGTTGTCTTGCCGCCCGCAAAACCGTTTTCACTCCCCTCGTCTATGAGATTGATTGCCCACCAGAGCGATCCCTCCCCATGGGCGGAAAAGAGCAGCACGCCCGTATCGCCGACGGCATTGGTGTTGGACGTTTCCCCTTTTTCAGTCATCTTGCCGTTCTCATAAATCTCAAACCATGCAAAAATAGATTGAAGCGTGCCATTCCAATGATATCTAAGGTAAAACTGAGAAAGCCCGTTCTCCGTAGGGGCTCCATAATTGATCTTCTGCTCAATCTCGCTGACCTGCGCGCCATCCAGCGGCTCGATTCGCCTTTGGTGATTCATAGAGCAGGCGCTCAGGGCAAAGAGCAACGCAAAAAATACCGCAAGCATTCTCTTCATATGCTTTTCCTCCCAATGTTGCTATCATCCTAGGCGATAAGGGCCCAACGTTCCCAGCACAAAGATTGATACATTGTTCATTTTTAAAAAAACACCATGAAAATTTTGCAAAACCTTTTTCATATCGCTTTTTCATTTCATTAAAACATTCTATTATCATCCGGCAATATTACGTGAGCATTCTTGATAATGGTTAATGTGCTCAAAATTTATGGAATACTAATTTACGGTGTGTTTTTCGATAAACATGTTGATTTATATACTTTATATACTATATTTTTGTATGGAATAAGTCAATCATTTTCCATAAATTTATATTACAAAATTTATCATCTATAGATTCCGGAATCATGCTGCACCTTCCATGAAAGCAAGTAGCCTGTGAATTTGGCAATTCACAGGCTGCTTGTGTTACGACGATTCATAACACTTCTAAAAACCGCTCATGTATCTTCCCGTTCGTCGCCAGCACGTCGTTGATCTCCGTGGCCGCCAGCATTTCCCCCTGCCAACCCGTCACGCATCCGCCTGCCTCCTGTATGAGCAGCTGCCCCGCCGCATAATCCCAGGGTTTCAAATGCCGCTCAAAATAGGCGTCGATCCGCCCACAGGCCACATAGCAGAGGTCAAGCGCAGCGGAACCGGAACGGCGGATATCCTGGCAGGCCAGGAATACCGTTTGGAACCGCTCAAAATTCCGGGCAGCTTCTTCTTTATAATAGGGAGCAGTGCCGATTGCCACCAGGCAGGAGGCGATCTCCCGCGTTTGCGTGCATTGGATCGGAACGCCATTGCAATAAGCTCCCCTCCCCCGCTGCGCTGTAAACAGCTCCTCGGTAAACGGGTTATAAACAGCGCCGAACACCACCGCTTTCCCATCAAAAAATGCCAGTGAAACCGCGCTCATCTGATAGCCGTGGATCAGATTTGTCGTGCCGTCGATGGGGTCGAGAATCCAAGCAGGCCGCCCGCTATAATCCACATTCTCCTGCTCCTCCGCCAGAAAACCCGCCTGTGGGTGAAGCGCCAAAAGCCGCTCCTTCAAATAGGACTGCACGGCAAAATCCACCTGCGTAACATAATCTGCCTGCCCCTTCACAGTGACCTGCCGCGCCGCTTTTTCATCCATCACGATCGCTTTGGTCTCCAGCACCAGCTCCGCTGCCCTTTGAAAATCCATCAAAATCCCCGCCTTGTTTTGGGCCGCCGCAGATCACTGTGC
>ENA-ORMO01000062-ORMO01000062.1-human-gut-metagenome-genome-assembly--contig:-NODE-62-length-142533-cov-21.801626_pt1 | contig 142533 bp, 139 predicted proteins | sample MGYA00242106_ERZ509001 | MGnify/ENA primary metagenome ERZ509001 (study PRJEB26280, sample SAMEA2338736) | human gut metagenome | biome: human gut; feature: human-associated habitat; material...
TTGTTGCTCAGGAACTTATAAATAAAGTTAAATTATAGTGTTGCGGAATTAAGGTTATACATCGTTTGTGCGTTGGCAATGGGCTCGCTCTGCGGTTGCGACGATTTTTTGAATAAAGACCCGCAGGACAAGCAGACCAATGACACTTATTGGCAGACTGAAACTTCTTTGCGTACTTATGCGCAAGACTTCTATTCTTCCTACTTTACAGGATATGGTACCGACTATACTGTTTTTGCCGGTTATTTCTCTGGAGATGACTATACGGATGATTTTATCAATCTGAATAATGCAAATACAAACGGTTCAGGATATATTTATTTCTCCACTTCTGCCACTACGGACTGGAATAGCCAGACAGGAACTTGGTCGGGCAATTATAGTGTTATTTATAAAGCCAATGTCATGCTTGAGAAGATTCCCGGAATGAATATTTCGGACGAAGCCAAGAGACACTGGGAAGGTATTGCACGCTATTTCCGTGCAATGGCCTATAGTACGCTGGCAAAGTATTACGGGGGTGTTCCTTACTACGACAAAGTGACAGACCCGGCAGACCCGGCTCTCTATAAAGACCGTGACTCTTATTTGTATGTAGCGCAGAAGATACAAGAGGATTTTCAATATGCATTGGATAATGTACGTACGAATGACACAAAGCGCCAAGTCAACAAATATGTGGTTGGTGCGTATATGTCACGCGAAATGCTGTATCATGCCACATGGCTGAAATATCACGGTACTACTGTAGGTCCTACTTCAGAGAAAGTGGCGGATGGTGATATTAAGAACTTGCTGCAAGGTGCCATTAATGGTGCGGAGGCAGTAATGAACTCCGGTATCTATTCAATAGGCAATACTTATAATGCTTTGTTTACTACGGACGATTTGGCTAACAATCCGGAAGTCATCTGGTATCGTGAATATACAAGCGGTTTGCAGTGTAATGCTTTGATGTCCTACAATGGTCCGGAAGATCAGACTCAGGGTGGTGTTACGCAAGATGTAATCAACACTTATCTTTGCAGTGACGGTTTGCCGATAGGTCAGTCTCCGCTGTATCAAGGTAAGGAAGACCCGAGTATTCAGAAGTCATTCCAAGACCGTGACCCGCGTTTGTATCAAACAGTTGCCGACAGTCTTCGTATCATGAGTGCCATGGGGACAAATTATACCGAAGGTACATCACCAACGGGATATCCTACCAAAAAGTTCTTGAACGACGAGTGGTGGGTGGCTGGTCTGGATTATTGTACCGGTAGATTAAGTCCGGCTGATGCGCCGTGCATCCGCTATGCGGAAGTGCTGCTGAATTATGTAGAGGCGCGTTATGAGATTGCCCAAGTGGGGGGTAACGCTTTCTCGCAGAGCGACCTTGACAAGTCTATCAATGAACTCCGTGACCGTCAGCTGACGAAGTGGGGAGATACTGAAGCCAAGACTATGCCGAAAGTTCAACTGAATGGCGGCAACTTGAGTGTGAATGGGGTTGTTATTAATGACCCTGCCCGTGACCCTGATGTCAATCCGGTTTTGTGGGAAATCCGTCGTGAGCGTCGTATTGAGTTGATTATGGAAGGCCGTCGTGGTGAAGACCTCCGTCGTTGGGCCAAGTTTGAATACTTAAACTCAGAAGATGCAAATGGTTATCCTACCATGTCTTTCCTAGGTGCTTATGTCAATATGGCCGATTATCCGGAAATATCTTCAAAAGATGATTCCGGCAAGAGGGTGCTCTATCTGTTCGATCCGGAGAATCCGGGTAATGAGGACACTGAAAAAGGGTATATCTATTATCTTCGTGAAAAGGGACTTCGTACATTCAAGGCTGGTGAATTGAATTCGGAACGTTACTATTTGCGTGCCATACCGGCTGCACAGCTGACTATTTATGAGAATAAAGGTCAGGTGTTGACTCAGAACCCAGGCTGGTAATACCATAAAGTGGATTATAAAAATAAGGGATGTCGACTATCGACATCCCTCTTTTTGACTATTTACGATGATACAAGGACAACTGATGCCAAATGGATACAATTAATTAATGCGTTATGTTTTCATTAACAATCAAGAGTAAGGAGAATCCCATATTCCTTTCAAAAAGTCCTCCAATTTAGCGTCACTGGCTAACCCCAGTCTTTTACGCATACGGCTACGGGCCTTGTTCACTCCAATTCTGGAAATACCCAATGTGAGACCAATCTCGTCACTGCTTAATTCCAGAATAATAAGCATGGCAATCAGCTCGTCTGTACGGGTAATATCCGGGCTTAACCGGTGTAGGGCAGGAATATAATTGGGATAGAAGGCTGTGAAGCTACGGCGGAACTCAGCTTCTTTGTCGGAATTGAAAATTTGGGTGCTGATTTTCATCCGAAGGTCGGTAACAACTTTCTGTTTCGACACGGCATCCAACCGTGAAGACACTTCTTTGAGCTGGTTGGATGTCGTGTGAAGCTCTTGTGTCAATGAAGCATTATGCTGGCTTAACTCTTGTTTTGCTTTGAACAATGCCTCGTTGCTTTGACGCAATTCTTCCTGCATTTCCTGCAAGGATTCGTTTTTCTCTTTCAGTTCCTGTTGTGCCTGGAGCAACCCGCTGATTTGTGAGAGGCGTGCGTTACTGAGCTGACGAAGGAAACGCTGGCGCTGACGCATATACATTCCCCCAACGAGAAGGATGGCAAACAGCAGCCCGACCAATAGCCAGGTAAAAATCAGTGTCCGTTGCTTCAAAGACACCTCGGCGGCAAGAATAAGGTTCTCCTGTTCCTTGCGTCCTGTTTCGTAACGGACATTGGCTCCGATGGCAGCATTGGCACGTGCCTGATGCCGCAGGCTGTCGCTTGTTTCAGTATATAAGGAGTATATAGATGAGATCCGGTCCGGAATCCCTGTTTGGATGTAGGCACGTATCAATTCATCGCCGATGGAAATGATCCCTTCCGGAAAATGGGACGTTTGAAAATTCCGAAAACTCCGCTCCAACTGTTCCACTCCTTCTTGTTCGTGTCCCGGCGTTCGCAGCAATGCCATGCCATAGTAAGCATACAAATAGTTTTGGGCAACCGGGTCTATATCGGTGGTATCTTTTAGCAAACGGCAACATTCATCCAGTTGTCCGGCTATGGAGTCAGGGTAGGCGGCATAATAATAATCCAACCGGTTGATGCGTACTAAAAGATTGAAGTAATTTTCCGCGCTTTTCGGAGTGGCTTTGATCGCTTCCTGTATATAGAACAGCGCAGAATCCTTCTTCCCGGCATTACTGAAGCAGGCTGCACGCAAACGATACACCTCTTCCAGCATCCATTTATCCAGCTTCTTGGATGCTTCCACAGCAAGGGTATTGGCTTCTATGGCTTTGTCATATAGTTCAAGGGTGGCATATACCTGGCTAAGGTCATTGTAACATTCTATCAATCCGTCCCCCGGAGTCCCCGGACGGGCTGTGTACCAGTCTATCGCTTCCTGAATGGCGGTTATTGCCTTCTCCGGTTCTCCGTTTTTCCAGTAGAGGTAACCCATGTAGTCATATATTTCACCTTCATTGCCTACTTTGCCTTCCGCTTTCCGGCACGATTCTACCGCATGTTCCATCAGTTGCATGGGAGTTTTAGTGTCAATACTGCAAAACTCCAGAGAATATGCCATAATATGCCATGTCCGGGCATCTCTCCGTGGATCGTCCGTAGGGGGAAGGGAAAGAAAGAGGTGTCCGATACTGTCCACCTGCTTCATCCGGTTCTGAGCCAGATAGAACTTGCAGGAATGGGCAAGCAATTCCGGGCGAAGCGCTTGGGTATAGTAAAGATGGCTGCTGTTCAGCAGGCTGTCGGTCAGAAATTCGCTGCCGTCCACTTTGTCTTGATACATCAGGGCATTATAATAATAGGTCAGTACCCAGCCCATCAGGTAGTTCATATTTTTGCCCCCTTTGGGACGTTCCGGCATAGCACGCAAAACGGAGGCATACAGTTGCTCTATTTCCCGGTATCTCTTTTCTTTAAGCAAGGTGGTATAATGGCCGGTATAATACCATAAGCACGAGTCTGCATCCAGTGAAAGCCATTCACGGATATTATTCCGGTCAACCGGCATGGACGACTGGTGGCATCCGGTTAATGCCACACAGAGAAAGAAACAAAATATATATAATAAGGTATGTTTGTTTGTCATTGTACAATCGGAATAATATTAAATGATTAAAGATACATAATTTCTCTAATCTTCTTGCAAAACAAGGGAGAAAAGGTGCTTTTTTAAGAAATAATTGACGGCTTTCGATTTTGGGTATCGAATTGTCCATCAGCTTTTCCTCCCTTACTGCTCGTAAGTTAGTATTTTCGTACCGTCCAGTGAAAACAATTGCCGTGCTGCTTTGATAAATAAACGGCATTCGTTATCTTTGTACGCATTCTGCTTTTTGGGGCGGAATGAGACATGTGACAACGGAAGCGTTTAAAAATACCAATCTCCATAAATCAAACTTCGCAACTTTGATTCAGTGTTGTTGGAGATGGTAGCAACAAACGCTCACGTCCTTTTGTTATATACCTGCTTATTGCAAACCCTCCCGGGTATGCTACGTAGTAGCCTATATACAACAAATGGCGTGAGTACTGTTGCTTTATCTAACAACACGGGTATTGCGAAGACCTGATTTATGGATAAAGTTAACAGTGGCTCACGCCTTTCTTGTGTTCAGGCGCGATAAAACGTAGTGTAAAATGAATAGGATGATTTTATGAACCTGATTATTCCCGGATGGGAATCCGTTTTGCAGATGTTGATACCGATGTGTACCGTTATCTGCATAGCGGGAGCGATTTTACTTCTTCTTCATGCAGAAGGCAGTCGCTCCAAGCGTTTGCTTGCGTATGTCATGCTGGCTTGGGGAATAGCTTATGTAATCCGTGTCTTGGGTATTTTGTTCGGCTTTATGAGAACGATGGAGAGTAGCGTCCTTGACTCTTTTGTCTTGATAGCCGGTAATCTTTATGCTATCATTACCCTTTTCTATCCTCTTGAAGTCGTCCGCCCCGGCTGGCTCAACCCTAAACGCTGTTTGCTGGTCATGTCCCCTTACCTGGTGATTGTAGCTTTATATTTTGTGGTCATGTATCTGCTCGGCGAAACTCCTGTCCGTCTGGCTCATTGGGATACCCTTCTCATTAATATGGGACAATTCAATGTCTGGTACAGATTAGTTATCGCTTTTTCCGTGTTTGCATATATTGCTTATCTGATTCTGATTGTCTATCGCTATGAGGTTTCATACCGGCAATGGTGTGATGCAAACTATGCTTCGACCGAAGACATGGAAATATCTTGGCTGCATTTACGCAAGGATTTCAAATTGATGTATGTGGCAGGGGTACTCACCAAACAATACCGTGAAAAAGAGAATTCAGGCTAAAACAGCCCTCAATTCCGCATGAATACTAAGATTTTGATAAAATGACAATATGGTTTTGACGAATTGCAAATTAAGGATATATAGCTTTGCAAAATAGAATAAACAACGATAGTTAAAGAACAAAATAAATATATGTATTGATGAATAAAAAAATCATTAGTTGCCTGATAATAGGCTTCATTCTTTGTTCCTCACTGAAAGCACAAACGTTGCAGGAAGGAAATAAGGGTACTGTCTCCGACAGTACATTCGTTTTCCATTACCCGCCTTGCATACAAATGTTCAAGGCAGACTACAAAAGCAACCGGCAGACATTACAATTATTAAAGAAACGGTTGCAAACGTTTTCCAAAGGAAAGGATACGCTCTATGTGAATGGTTATTCCGGGGAATGTGATAATGACTCCCGCAACCGGCGTACTGCTTTTCACCGTTGTAACAACCTGAAAGGTTTTCTTATTAATTACTATGGATTGCGCGAACGCGATTTCAAAACAGTAAATACCCCTCATAACCATCCGGATTTGGGGGATATAGTTGTAATCAGCTATTCATCACTTCCACTACTTAAACAGATGGAAGAGGACGTATCGAAATCCCTTCCGGCTGAGAAAGAACAGAAGACCGAAGAAATCACTCCGGTCGTTGTGGAAAAAGAGACGGAACCGGTTAGAGAAGAACAGGAAATAAAGGAAGAGATACAGCAAGCGGAACAACAGGCCACCCCGGTACAGCAAGAGGTGAAGTCCGATCTGGAACGGACGGACCAGCCGATGCAAACGGACAAATCAGTATCCGCTCCGCAAACGTCATCCCGCTACGTGGCCGTCAAGACCAACCTTGCGGCATGGGCGGGTACAATAATGAACCTTGCCGCCGATGTGCAGGTGAGCGAACATTTCTCTGTAGAATTGCCCGTACTCTGGTGTCCGTGGTACGTCAGCGACAAACATGCCGTGAAGACGTTTACCATCCAGCCCGAAGCCCGCTACTGGCTATCGAAACCCGGCAAGGGGCATTTCTTCGGTGTACACGCCCATGTGGGCTGGTTCAATGTGAAATGGAACCGCGACCGCTATCAGGACACCGACCGTCCGCTCTTGGGCGCAGGTATCAGCTACGGTTATCTGCTGCCCTTTAATGCCCATTGGGCGGGCGAGTTTACGCTCGGCGCGGGCTATGCCAACATGCGCTATGACACCTATTATAATATAGATAACGGCGCACGCATCGACACACGCACCAAGAATTATTGGGGCATCACCCGCGTAGGGCTGTCCGTGGTCTATCGCTTCAACCTTAAAAAATAACGGCTTATGAAACAGAAATACACGATAGGATTTATCGCCCTTGTGCTGACAATCGTCCTTGCCGGTTGTGTACACGATTACCCGTCCATGACGGAAGACGGCGAAGAAGGCATCGACCCCACGCTGGTAGAAGTCAATACCGAAGTAACGCTCGATCTGGAACTTGTTCCGCTGGAAATCATCACGCAGCAGAATGCACGCAGCGGAACCACGAAAGCCGAATCCACCGCGCAAGCCGAAGCGGGAACCGCCGAAGCACAAACGGACTACCGCCGCCGCTTCATCATCGAGGCGTGGCGGGAAGGCAAGCCGGAATCCCGTCAAGTGACGGTGATGGAAGATGCCGAAGAAGAAAACGGCGACGGGAAAATCTCGCTCCCCATCCGCCTGAAACTGCACGCGTTGGACTATACCCTCGCCGTATGGACGGACTACGTAAAGGCAGGCACGACGGACGACCTTTATTATGACACCAAAGATTTGCAATACATTGCCTGCACCGACCCCTACACGGGCAGCACCCCGTATAGGGATTGCCTCTACGGAACCACCGCCCTCGACCTGCGGCAGTACCGCGACGAATGGAACACCAAAGTGCAGGTAAAAGTGGAACTGGTGCGACCTTTGGCGAAGTATGAATTGATAGCTACCGACGTGAAGGATTTCCTTCGTAAGACGAAGAAGCAGCGCACCGATGGCGAAGCGTTCACCATCACGTTCTCCTACGGCTTCTACCTCCCCACGGTGTTCAACGTCCTTTCGGGCAAGCCTGCGGATTCGCGGACGGGAATAGCCTATACCACCCCGCTCACCGTCCCCATGGACGGACAGGAGGAATGCACCATCGGAACGGACTTCGTATTTGTGAACGGTGAGGAATCGTTCGTCAAACTCTCGATGGAGATACAAGACGGCGACGGCAACGTCATCAGCCGCACCACCGGGCTGGAAGTGCCCTACCGACGGGGACACCTCACCACCGTCCGTGCCCGTTTCCTTACCAACGAGATGCAGGGAGGCGTGGACATAGACGATGAATTTGAAGGAGATATAGACTTTGACCTCGACGGTCTGCTACATTGATAAAAAGAGTGAATTACCAATAAATTAAAAATCAAAATTACCAAGCACATGAAAAAGTATCATCTTTACCTTTGGTTCATCGCCCTCGTGGGGCTGATGACCTCTTGCAGCCAGGACGAAACCGACGCGCTGCAAACCGCTACCGAGAGTAACCGCGTGACCCTCACCGCCTCGCTGCCCGAAGATTTCGCGCAAATCGGGACACGGGCACTGCCCACGGCTCCCACCGACGACTACACACTCCGCTGCATCCTCGAAGTATGGACGCGAGACGCAAGCCCTGCGTTGAAATACCGGGAAGAAAAAGTGAAACTGACCGGCGACAACATAGTATTCGATTTCAAGATAGATAAAGGCACATACGACTGCCTTTTCTGGGCGGACTTTATCGAAAAGGGGGTAGCACTTGAAGATGTCTCAATCGGAGGCATGGACATCTTGCATTACAAGGACAAGTTTTATGTCACTAATAACCCCAGCGACGGTCTGAAAGCCATCTCGATTATTAGAAGAGCATACGTCTTTAACACCGATGTCCGGGATGCTTTCTTCGGTCACTATAAATTAGAGAAAGACGCGGCAGCCGTGACAAATCCCTCTATCCCTGCACTGACCCGCCCGTTTGCCAAACTGACGATAAAAGAAAAGGATGTTACAAACTACAGCTATTGCAGCGGGCTGGAAGCCAAGTACAGCGTACCTGCCATGTTTAATGTACTGAACGGGACAGTCGATAGTGACCAGAGTAGCACGATTGAGCTGTATCTCAGCGGCAAATCAAACGAACCGCAGACTCTTTTCTCCGACTATATCTTTACCAATGCCTCTTCCACTTTAGGCAGTATTTCTTTGACCTTTACAGGGACGACGGGTAAAGAGTTGCAGCCGGTCGACATCCCTGCCGGAATCCCCCTCAAGCGCAACTACAAGACCAACGCTACCGGAAGCCTGATTTCGGAAAAGCTGGAACCCATCAAAGACGTGAAACTGACCGTGACAATGGATGCAGGATGGACAGGTACTGAAGAGAAAATCATATCTGCAAATGCAAAGGTGGGCGACTACTACTACAAGGACGGCACATGGAGTACGGAAAATAAAGAAACTGACGGCAACCCCATTCTCGGCGTGGTTTATAAAGTAAACGCCGACGGTAGTGGCAAGGTGGTCTCGCTCACGGAGCAAACCGGTCTTAAGTGGGGGCCGAAAGATGTGGCAACCGGAGCAACATCGGGAACAAGCGGCAAAGAAAATACAGACATGATATTCACGAAGGTATCTGAAGGAACATACACCCTTAGTGATTATCCTATTTTTAACGCCTGCCAGGAGCTGCGGACAAGCACCGGAAATAACGGATGGTGTGTTCCGGCTTATAGGGAATACATAGACCTTTTTAAGGTAGTAAGCACCATTAACAACAAAATCACGGCAATATCAGGAACTACATTGTTTATACCAAGCAATTACTCGGATGGCTACTGGACAAGCACTGAGATGACTTCTAATACAGCAAATTTAATGATGTCTGATTCTAGTGCCGGTGCTATGAATAAAGATCTCAGCCATAAAGTTCGTTTTATGCTCGACTTTTAAGAGCAACGGTGGTGACTAATATGCCCGCCGATGCGTCACCGCATGGTGCATACGGAAAAAGAACAGTACAGCGGAGTATGATTGGCGAGGTGTAAATTCAATTCAAACAGCTATTCGGGCAGCCATGCGTTAATGTCCGGGTGTCAGATAAGGCACTTCCCCGCCTCGCAGCGGGGAAGTGCGCAAACGAGAGAGATTCAACTAATTTATTAATCACAACAGCAAGACAGAAAGATACGCCATGACTGAGAAGGAAACAATACCGGGAGCATTCAAAGCCCTCATAACAGGCTACGGCATCGTGGGATTCGATTATGCCTATATCCCTGCGACTTCTGTTCCTGAATTTTCTTTGAAAGGCGACAAACCTTTCACAATCTTCACTACGGTTTGTTTCAAAAACACACAGAACGGATCGATTCTCGAACAGCAGGATATGTTTCAGATGGGTATCATGGATGGATTGCTCTACGTTGCGGCAATAGATTGGTGTGCCATTAAGTTCTCGGAATATAAGGTAGCTGGGTTTGTCACCGACCATTGGTATTCCATTGCCATAGTCTATGACGGCAAAATCTTGTCCGCATGGCTGGAAGGGGAAAAGAAAGATTCTTTCAAATGCAAAGCACCCTGCAAAGGAAAGGCGGAAAAGGAACTATGTATCGGAAAGCAACTGGATGCGTATCCTCGGCACATCCAGGCTGGTAATGTGCTAGACCGATGGCGAAATCGTCACCGTCTGGGAAAGCATCGACATTGCTCAGACCAATATATAAACAATTACATTCACCCACCTATCGTCAAAATATAAATATATAAATAATAATGAACAAAAAAGATTTGATTAACGCACTTTCCGCAAAACTGCAAAAGGACAAAAAGAACTTGCTCCGGACAGCGAAGAGACGTAACCTCTATATAAAAACCAGTTACCCTAAGCATCAACCTTTATTATATCTATTCCATGAAATTCACAAAAGAAACACCGGAACCCCGACCAAATCAATGGTTTGAGTTCCGGTGTAGTCTTTCAAGGATACGCCCCATCCGGCACATTTCTCTGTATATACAGACTTTCGCAAAAAACACCTTTTACGAGGGGTAAACTCCGAAATTTAGTGCTATATTTGCCGGACAAGATTTTTAAGTATTAACCCCGTCCATGTACCCCTACATGTACAGATTCGGGTTTCTACCAAATAACAACGCCTGATTTACAATGCGTTATCAAAAAAGAGGCTGTCTCATTTCTAAGACATCCCTTATTTTTTATTCATTGTTCTCTTACAGTGCCTTTTCCTTAATCAGGTATTCTGCAATCTGCACCGCATTCAGTGCAGCGCCTTTCTTAATCTGGTCGCCCACAATCCAGAACGTCAATCCGTTTTCGTTGCTGAGGTCCTTGCGGATACGGCCAACGTAAACCGGGTCTTTGCCGGCGAGGAACAACGGCATGGGGTATTCCTTTTCTGCCGGATTGTCCATCAGAACCAAGCCTTCGCCGTTGGCAAATGCTTCGCGGGCTTCTTCTATGGAGATGGGGCGCTCGGTCTCTACCCAGATACTTTCGGAGTGGGAGCGGAGAGCGGGAACACGTACGCAAGTAGCACTGACCTTTACGTCAGAATGCATAATCTTGCGGGTCTCGTTGAACATCTTCATCTCCTCTTTGGTATAACCGTTGTCGGTGAATACGTCGATTTGCGGAATGAGGTTGAATGCCAGCTGGTAAGCGAATTTCTCAACGGTTACGGGTTCGCCTGCCAATACCTGGCGGTACTGCTCGTACAACTCATCCATGGCAGCGGCGCCGGCACCACTGGCAGCCTGATAGGTAGAAACGTGTACGGTCTTTATATGGGAAAGCTGTTCGATGGCTTTCAGTGCCACTACCATTTGGATAGTCGTACAGTTAGGGTTGGCAATGATACCGAGAGGACGTTCTTTGGCGTCGGCGGCATTCACTTCGGGCACTACCAAAGGTACATTGTCGTCCATACGGTAAGCGCTGGAATTGTCAATCATCACTGCTCCGTACTTGGTAATGGTTTCGGCAAATTCTTTGGAGGTGCCTGCGCCTGCGGAAGTGAAAGCGATATCAACCCCTTTAAAGTCATCATTGTGTTGCAAGAGTTTAACCTCGATCTGTTTACCGCGGAAGGTATATTTGGTTCCGGCACTGCGTTTAGAACCGAACAACACTAACTCGTCCAACGGGAAATTTCTTTCATCGAGCACTCGCAGGAACTCTTGTCCCACGGCTCCGCTTGCTCCAACAATAGCTACTTTCATTTTTTCTTTTGTTTTAAATTAAGTTTATAAAAAAGTGAAATACTATCTCTAAAAAGATAGAATTGGTCGCAAATTTATAACAAAATGCTGTATAACACCGCATAAAGTGAAAAGTTTTTCGTTATTTTGCATTCAAAACCTAAAACTTACAGCCTATGGATTGGTTTGACTTCAGTTTGAAACTTCCCATCACCGACCCTACATGGATATTCCTCCTTGTACTCCTCATTATATTGTTTGCTCCTATATTGTTGAATAAGCTTCGTATTCCGCACATTATCGGAATGATACTGGCGGGGCTTGTCATTGGGGAGCATGGTTTCAATATTTTGGTGCGTGACAGCAGTTTTGAGCTTTTCGGCAAAGTAGGCTTGTATTACATCATGTTCCTTGCTGGTCTGGAAATGAATATGGGAGACTTCAAACAGAACCGGGGCAAAGCGCTTGTTCTGGGGCTCTTGGCTTTTATTGTGCCCATAGGCATAGGCTTGGTAACGAATATAGCTTTGTTGAAGTACGGGGTGCTGACCTCTGTTCTACTGGCAAGTATGTATGCGTCGCATACGCTGGTGGCCTATCCCATCGTGATTCGTTACGGTGTGTCGCGGCATCGTAGTGTGAGCATTGCAGTGGGGGGGACGGCGGTTACAGATACACTCACTTTGCTGGTTCTGGCCGTTGTGGGTGGTATGTTCAAGGGGGAGTCGGACGGCTTCTTTTGGGTATGGCTTGTCATAAAGGTTATCTTCCTAGGTATTTTGATTGTATATCTGTTTCCACGCATAGGCCGTTGGTTCTTCCGGAGGTACGATGACAACGTGATGCAGTTCATATTCGTGCTTGCCATGGTTTTTCTCGGAGCCGGATTGATGGAGTTTGTGGGGATGGAAGGTATCCTGGGTGCTTTCCTTGCAGGTTTGGTATTGAACCGGCTGATTCCGCATGTCTCTCCGCTGATGAACCATCTGGAGTTTGTGGGCAACGCCTTGTTTATTCCCTATTTCCTGATAGGCGTGGGTATGCTGATTGATGTGCATGTGATTTTCGGTCATGGCGATGCTCTGAAAGTAGCGGCTGTAATGATTGTGGTGGCATTGGCAGGTAAATGGATTGCCTGCTGGCTGACGCAGAAAATATATAAGATGGGAGGGATTGAACGGGAGCTGATGTACGGATTGAGCAATGCACAAGCAGCGGCAACGCTGGCGGCTGTGTTGGTGGGGTACAACATCATTCTGCCCAATGGGGAACGCTTGCTGAACGATGATGTTTTGAATGGTACCGTCCTGCTGATTCTTGTAACTTGCATTGTGAGCTCGTTCATTACGGAGCGTGCCGCACGGAAGATTGCCATGGAGGAGGCGCATCTGGAAGAAAACCGCTCCGTGGAAGCGGAGAAGATATTGATTCCGATAGCCAACCCCGATACGATTGAAGACTTGATAAATCTTTCTTTGGTGATACGCGACCCGAAGCAACGGGATAATCTGTTGGCACTGAATGTCATCAACGACGATAGCAGTTCTGAAAGTGCCGAATTGCGTGGGAAACGCTATCTGGAAAAGGCTGCCATGATAACGGCCTCGGCAGATGTGCCGTTGAGGCAAATCACGCGTTACGACTTGAATATCGCTTCGGGCATTATCCATACAGCAAAAGAATATGCGGCAACGGATGTCATTATAGGTCTGCACCGTAAAGTCAATATTGTGGATTCATTCTTCGGTATGCTGACGGAGAATCTGCTGAAAGGCTTGCATCGCGAGGTGATGGTTTCCAAGTTCCTGATGCCCATTAACACAATCAGGCGGGTGATTGTGGCGGTACCTCCGAAAGCCGAGTATGAGGCGGAATTCCTGAAGTGGGTGGAACATTTCTGCCGGTTGGGGAGTACTTTGGGCTGTCGGGTGCATTTTTATGCCAATGAAGAGACTACCGACCATCTTCAAGGGCTGGTGAAAGCCAAATATGGACAGACATTGACAGACTTTTCCCGCCTGGACGATTGGGGGGACTTACTGATATTGACCGGACAAGTGAACTTTGACCATCTGTTAGTGATTATCAGTGCTCGCCGGGGCTCCATCTCCTATGACAGCTCCTTCGAGAAGCTACCGGCACAAATCAGCAAGTACTTTGCAAATAACAGCCTGATAGTACTCTATCCCGACCAACTGGGCGAGCCGCAGGATGCGGTATCCTTCTCCAACCCGCGTGGCAACAACGAGTCGCAGCACTACGAGAAGGTAGGCAAATGGTTCTATAAATGGTTCAAGAAGAATTGACGATTGACAATTGATAATTGACAAAAATCTGTGTAAATCCGTGTAATCTGTGGTGAAAATGGAAGATTGGCAACAACGAACGCAACTTTTATTAGGAGATGAAAAAATGGAACGCCTGCGCCGGGCACATGTACTTGTCATAGGACTGGGTGGTGTAGGTGCTTATGCGGCCGAGATGATATGCCGTGCCGGAGTGGGGCGGATGACGATTGTCGATGCCGATACCGTGCAGCCTATGAATATAAACCGTCAGTTGCCGGCTCTGCATTCTACCCTGGGGCAAAAGAAGGCGGAGATATTGGCATCACGTTTCAGGGACATTAATCCGGCTCTGGAACTGAGAGTGTTGCCCGTATTCTTGAAAGATGAGAACATACCGGAACTGCTGGATGATGCGGCTTATGACTTTGTGGTGGATGCCATCGATACGCTTGCTCCAAAATGCCACTTGATAGCGGAAAGCATGAAGCGGCATATCAAGATAGTGTCCAGCATGGGGGCAGGAGCAAAGAGTGACATTTCGCAAGTGCGCTTTGCCGATATCTGGGATACCTATCATTGCGGGTTGAGCAAGGCTGTGCGTAAGCGTTTGCAAAAAATGGGCATAAAGCGGAAACTTCCAGTTGTTTTCAGCACCGAACAGGCTGATCCGAATGCCGTTTTGCTGACGGACGACGAGATGAACAAGAAGTCCACCTGTGGAACAGTGAGCTACATGCCTGCAGTTTTTGGCTGCTATTTGGCCGAATATGTAATTAAAAGACTATAGTAATAGCACTTGAAAGAAAACTATCAAATAGTAAATAGTAAATTGTCAAATTGTAAATAGCCTAGTGATTCATTTAGAGAATATAACGAAGAGTTTCGGTAACCTGCAAGTGTTGCGGGGTATTGACCTGGAGATAGAGAAAGGGGAGATTGTCAGCATTGTAGGCCCCAGTGGAGCGGGTAAAACTACCTTGCTGCAAATCATGGGTACGTTGGATATGCCGGATGGCGGTTCGGTGGTTATTGACGGTACACAAGTCAACCGTATGAGGGAGAAGGAACTTTCCGCATTCCGCAACCACCATATCGGCTTTGTGTTCCAGTTCCATCAACTGCTGCCGGAGTTTACGGCTTTGGAGAATGTAATGATACCAGCCTTCATTGCCGGAAGAGGACAGCAGGAAGCCAAGGAGGCGGCTACGGAAATTCTTGAATTCATGGGGCTTGCCGAACGGGCCTCCCACAAGCCGAATGAGTTGTCGGGAGGTGAGAAGCAGCGTGTGGCGGTGGCCCGTGCTCTCATCAATCATCCAGCAGTGGTGCTGGCAGATGAACCTTCCGGCAGCTTGGATACCCATAATAAGGAAGAACTGCACCAGCTCTTTTTTGATTTACGTAACCGTTTCGGACAAACGTTTGTTATCGTAACCCATGATGAAGGACTGGCGCAGCTCACCGACCGGACGATACATCTGATTGACGGGGAAATCAATAAAATGGTCTGAGCCTATTTCCCCGTGCCCATTACTCCCGAGTCATTGTCACTGTTGTTTACCTTCCGCTGTGCTGTCTTGAAACTGCGGCCGAACGAGAAGTTGTAGGAAAAGTTCACCAGGAACATGCGGGAGCTTTCTTTTATGTAATTATTTGTCTTGTAGGATGCGAATTTATTCCAGTTTTCGCTTTGTACTTTATAGTTGTCGGTGAAAGGATTGAATGCACCGACTCCTACCCGAAGATTCTTATGCTTGTAATATACAGCTAACATCTGGATGTTTTCTCCTCCCGAGAGGGTTTCTCCCCAGAAATTGTTCCAATTGGTGTTTATCTGCCAGAACAGAGAGAACTGTTTGTAGTTTAATGAGGCTTCTGCCTCACAAAACCAGTTGGTGTAGGTATGCGAGTAGTGATTGCCATGGCTCATGTAATGGTTGACACCGCCCGTAAAAGAAAATTGCAGAATGTCGCGGATGGGGCCTACGCGGAGCATGGCACGTCCGGAGAGTTTCTGCCAATCCTTCTGATTGTCCCAAGTCTGCACTATTTTGTTGCCTTCTTGAATCTTCTCGTCCATAATGGCATTGGGACGATAGTCATAGGCTCCCCATAAGTTGGTGTAAAAGATGCCTTTTTTCCACTCGTAAGTCAGCTCCGTATGATAGCACATGTACGACTTCAGATTCGGGTTACCACGACGTATCTGGAATGAATCCACTGCTTGTTCCACATCGCTGAGGTCGCCCAATGAAGGAGAAGCGTTATAGATGTTTCCCTTCCAGCGGAGGTAGGAGTTGTCTGACATGGCATAGTGCAGAACGATACTCGGGTTGAAACTGTAGCTCTCGGTAGATTTGTCCTTGCCGCTCTGATTATAGTAGAAACGGGTCATGGCCACTCCCAGCCGGTAGTTTAGTTTGTCTATCTTTCCACGGTATTCTCCGAATATGTATGTGTTCCCTTGGTGCATATTGGTTTCATAATAATGCCCGTTTCTGTATTCATTGTTGGAGTAGGACTGTGTATGGTTCAATCCAAAGCTCAATGCGTTCCCCTTGGAATATTGCTTCTCGTAAATGACCTCGGCAATCAGGGAGTATTTGTTTCCTCGGATATTGTTGTCAATATCGGTCAATATGTTTCCCAGGGTGCTTTCTTGGTAGAGCCGCTGCGATTTTTCCCGATTGTAGGTGCCTACTACATTGAATACCAGGGTTTGTTTGTTTTTCAGGTCTTGTTGGTAGTACAAATCGAGTGAGGGACGTGTCCAGCTCTGGTCGGTACGGTCGGTCATGTCTACCACGTCCGCTTCGTCATTGGCGTTATAGAGAGTTCCTTTATAATCCCAGTGCGGCTGATTGTTTCCTCGAAGGCGGAAGGTGGCGCTGAAAAGGGAATTTTCAGAAGCCTGCAAACTGTAATTTACGTTTAGGTTGTGCTGGTACATGGTTGCCTTGCTGGGCTCTCCTTTCTCCAGGCGTCTGAGTGTAGTGCCGTCTGCCAGGTGGAATTCTTCTTCATTGTCGCGGTACATGCCGTTAAAATCCCGCGGTCCCATGTAATAGGAGAAGCCGAATTCTGATTTTTTGTGGTTTACTTTGCCGTACAGATTATAGTTTCCCCACATCGTGTTCAACCCTTGGGAAATGTCGGCACCGAAGTTTCCGCCCGTTTTAGGTCGGCGCACTATGTAGTCCAAAACGACTTCGGCATTACCGTAGCGCAGTCCCGGATTGTCATGGTACTCTATACGTATAATGTCGGCAGGGCGAATGGCTTTTATCTCGTCTATTTCGGCTTTGACTCCATTGATGCGTAATTGCAGTTCTCCACCGCCGGACAATCCAATCTCATTGTTCATGGGGTTGACCAGAATACGTGGCAGCATCAGTTCCTGCAACAGATTCACTCCGTTTGTGGAAGTTTTCATTTGTCTTTCGGATGGGAAAACCAGTTTACGGTCGGCACGGCTGATTTGGCTGGAGCCGGTGATAGTCACTCCTTCCAGTGCGATAGAAGCACTGTCTAATACGATTGGTCCAAGGTCGGTATGGCGCTTTACTCCATTGAGGGTGATGTATCCGGTATTATACCCGATGCTGGAAAGAACAAGTCTGTAATCTCCGGCAGCCGTGTTCTTGAAGATGAATTCTCCTTCTGGACTTGTGGTCACACCGGCGACAAAAGTAGAGTCGATGGTCTGTAATACCACATTGACATACTCTATACTCTTGTCGGAAGCATCGCGGACGGTTCCTTTTATTTCTATTTTTTGAGCAAAAGCATTCTGTGCCATACTGCCCAGCAGCATGGTTATAATCATTAATTTTTTCATATTGATACGATGGTTCTAATCCTTATTGCAGTAGGCCTTCCTGTTTTTAGGGTGTTTCTGCTTGTTAGACGAAATGACTGGTGAAAAGGTTGCATCAGACATTGAAAAATGTTGCATGATGCTGTTATTCAAAACAAACGTAGTGACTGATTTTCTCCAAATCGGTATCGGAGAATTCCTCGTAAAGTGCAAAAGGTTTCAGACTATGAAGGTCGCCTTTCTTCTTCCGGTATTCTACAAAGGCCTTTGCCTGGTAGAAGTTGATGTAAGGATGGTTGCGCAGCCTCTCTATGCTACTACGGTTCAGGTTGATGAGGTGGATGGCCCGGGTGTCGATGGAAAACCAGGACTGCAATTGGGTGGTGTCCAAATGGATTTCTTGTAATTGCGTGATGTTGTAGAATCCTCCCAAGCGTTGCCGATAACCGATGATTAGACGGGCAATGCCACTACCGATACCTGGTATTTTTTTCAGTTCTGTGGTGTCGGCGCGGTTCAGGTCGACAAGGGTCCCAGACGGATATTTTTCCGGTGCAATTCGGAAAGTAACGGCGCTGTCATTGCTTGCAGGAGAGCTGTACAACTGGACGGTTCTTGTTTCTGTGTCTTTCGGAGTGATGTGGATATAGGGTAAGAGTGTCTGATATTGTTTTTCTGTCATTCCATATATTTTCCGGAAATCTTCTGCCTTATGGAACTTCCCTCCTTTACTACGGTAGCGGAGTATGTTCCGCGCCATCCATCCGGGCAGTCCCAGTCGGCAAAAAATGACGGAGTCGGCGGTATTGGGATTGAAACGGGCCAAGGAGACGGTTGTCGGTTGTTTTTGGGAGGAAGGTTTAAGTCTGTTGTCCCATTTTTGTTCCTTTTCTTGTATGGATGCGATGAACGATTCGTATTCTGCCATGGCAGTGGCCTGCCGCCGGATTACTTCATCGGAGAGGGGGCGGTTCTCTCTTTGGTATATATAAATATACCCGGAGAGAAAGACGAGAATAATGCCGGTAATCAAAACCAGTATTCCGCGCCTTTCTCCCCGGGAGAAATAAAGGAATTCTTTAAAGGGGTTCTGCATGATGACCTATTTCAGAAAACCCAGTTCATTGATAAAAATCAGTGCAATTCCTATCGGAGCAATATATTTCAGGATGAATATCAATAGCTTGTAGACGGATACTTTCAGAGTGCCATTGTTGCTGACTTCTTCCCATACGATTTTCTTGTCCAGATACCAGCCTATGAAGATGGAAATGAAGAAACCGCCTAACGGTAGCATTAGCTTGGCCGTTACAAAGTCGAACAAATCGAATAGGTTTAATCCGAATGCGGTATAGCTCTTGCCGATACCGAGAGACAGTGAGCAGAATACTCCTAAGAAAATACAGCCCGCTGTCACGTATCTGGCTGCCTTGCTGCGTGAGAACTTGAACTCTTCATGTAGATAGGCAGTTACCACTTCGTGCAGGGAAATGGTGGAAGTAAGTGCTGCCAATGCCAGTAGGATATAGAACATCAGAGACAGCAGTATCGCCAGCCAGGGAATATTGCCGAACGCTTGCTGAAAGACATTAGGTAAGGTGATGAATAGCAGACTAGGACCCGCATCCGGTTTGATGCCTACAGAGAAGGCGGCAGGGAAGATGATGAATCCTGCCAAAATGGCTACCATGGTGTCGATAGCCGCCACGTTGAGTGCCGTTTTGGGCAGGTTCGTATCATTGCGGAAGTAAGAAGCGTATGTACAGAGACATCCCATCCCCAAGCTCAAGGAGAAAAATGCCTGGCCCATGGCTCCAAGGAACACATTGCCGTCCACTTTGCTGAAGTCCGGTTTCAACAGGAATTCAATGCCTGCTCCTGCTCCGGGCAGGGATATGGAGCAGATGGCAAGGATTATCAATAGGACAAATAGCATTGGCATCATGATTTTGGCTGATTTTTCAATACCTTTTTCCACTCCTTTGACAATGATGAGATGGGTGGCCAGCAGGAACAGCACCAGCCAGATGACCGGACGCCAGGGGTTGCTGACAAAGCTGTTGAAGGATGCGATGAAATCGGCTGCCGACTTCCCGGCAAAACTGTTGGTAGCCGCTTCGCCGATAAACTCAAGCGTCCATCCTGCCACAACGGAGTAATATCCCAGAATAAGGAATCCGGCCAGTACGCCCATACGTCCTACCCAGCGCCAATGCGTGCCGGGTGCCAATTTCTGATAAGCCCTTGCCGTATTGGCACGCGAGCGCCTGCCGATGAGGAATTCTGCAATCATGATGGGGATGCCGAGAATGAGCACGCAAACCAGGTATACAAAGATAAATGCCGCACCTCCGTGATTCCCGGTCTCAAACGGGAAACGCCAGATATTGCCTAAACCGACTGCGGAGCCTGCCGAGGCAAGTATGACGCCTAATTTGCTTCCGAAGTTGGCTCTGTCACTTTTTGTCATAAAACGTAGATTTTTCTTTCAATTCGTTATTAATACCAGCTAAAACATGCAAATATAGAAAATGTTCTGTACTTTTGCGCACAGTTCGTTGATAATTTGGTATATGCTATATTATATTAAGAAATATCCGGTGTCGCTTTTTATTATTCTGACGGTGATTTATCTTTCATTCTTTAAACCGCCTTCTACAGAAATAAGCAAGATTCCCAATATAGACAAGGTGGTGCATATCTGTATGTATTTCGGCATGTCAGGAATGCTGTGGCTGGAGTTTCTTCGCGCTCACCGGAGAGACAACGCCCCTTTATGGCATGCATGGGCAGGGGCGTTTGTCTGTCCCGTTTTGTTCAGCGGAATGGTGGAGTTGCTGCAAGAATACTGCACGACATACCGTGGTGGAGACTGGCTGGATTTTGCGGCCAATACCACGGGAGCGGTGCTTGCATCAATGGTCGGCTATTTCATTTTAAGGCCAAGGATGAAATAGGATTATAAGTATTCAACTACGGAACTTAGCTTGATGCCGTTCGACCCTTTTATCAGAATTGTTTTCCCGCAAGGTTTCTCTCTTTGCAGCTCTGCGATGAGTGCGGTTACATCGGGATAACTCTGATAAGAGTGGCGTGTGGCGGCAAACAATTCCCCTACAAGAACTACATCCTTGAATCCGCATTCTTCCAGATAGTCTGCAATCTTCTGGTGCTCGTCGGCACTGTCTTTACCCAACTCCCGCATATCTCCCAATATCAACATTTTGTTTTCGGCCTGCATGTTCCGGAAGTTACTAATGGAAGCCATCATGCTTGTGGGATTGGCATTATAGGCATCGATAATCAGAGTGTTGTCCGCTGTTTTTTTCAGTTGTGAACGGTTGTTTTGCGGGGTATATCCGGCCAGTGCCTTGTCTATTTTCTCCGGTTCCACACCAAAAAAATGTCCGATGGTGACAGCTGCCAGAGCATTGGGGAAGTTATATTCACCGATAAGCCGGGTTTGTACTTCGTGATATTTGCTTTCGTTGTCCGTTTTCCACTCGAAGGTGAGGTAAGGAGAATTGCCGGTGACGTGTCCGTTGATGTACAGCCCGTCCTCACTGCCGTAGGCAATCTGGTGGAGTCCGTAGGCTATCTTTTTCAAGTAGGGGTTGTCGTTATGGATAAAGATGGTAGCTTCTTTCCGCGTCCGCAGATAGTCGTACATCTCTCCTTTGGTCTTGATGATTCCTTCAAAAGAGCCGAATCCCTCCAGATGGGCTTTTCCTACGTTGGTAATGATCCCGTAGTCAGGTTCGGCTATCTCTACCAGCTCCTTGATGTCTCCCGGGTGGCTGGCACCCATTTCCACCACGGCAAGGTCGTGTTCAGGGCGCAGGCGAAGCAAGGTGAGGGGAACACCGATGTGATTGTTCAAATTTCCCAAGGTATAGAGCACGTTGTGAGTTTGCGAAAGTACGGTGGACATCAGTTCCTTGGTAGTAGTCTTTCCGTTTGTACCCGTAATGCCGATGATGGGTGTACGCATCTGCCGACGGTGGTAATTGGCAAGTTGTTGCAAGGTCTTCAAGCTGTTTTCCACCACGATGTATCGTGTATCGCCTGCGGGGGCATAGGCTTCTTCATCTACTATGGCATAAGCACTTCCGCTTTCCAGCGCTCGGGCGGCAAAGGCATTTCCGTTGAACGACTCGCCTTTCAGCGCAATGAATAAAGAGCCTTGGGGGCAGTTACGGCTGTCAGTAGTGACACTGGTGCATGTTAGGAATATCTGATGTATAGCTGTTATATCCATGACTTTATAATTAAATCAATCTGTGTGAATCTGTGTAATCTGTGGTAAACCATCGTGCAAAGATATAGTTTTAATCCTCTCCCTTCCCGGGTACAAGCAAAAAACTTATCAGTTTTATGAGTTTATGTATTTTGAAACCACTTTTTTGTTTACATTTGCAGGTACTATATAGAACAGACTGCCTATGGAAATTACAACTGCCCGATATATAAATGTCAACGGTTCGCTGCTCGACCTCTCTCAACCCCGTGTCATGGGCATACTGAACGTTACTCCCGATTCCTTTTATGCCGGTAGCCGTACACAGACAGAGGTGGAAATAGCACGCCGGGTGAAACGGATAGTTTCGGAGGGAGCGGCCATTATTGACATAGGCGCTTACTCTTCCCGTTCCAATGCCGACAATGTCTCTGCCAGGGAAGAGATGGAACGGTTGCGTATGGGCCTGAAAATACTTTTTGAGATACAGCCGGATGCTGTGGTGTCGGTAGACACTTTTAGGGCGGATGTGGCAAGAATGTGTGTGGAAGAGTATGGTGTTGCCATCATCAATGATATTGCGGCCGGTGAGATGGATGCGAATATGTTCCATACCGTTGCGGCATTGAACGTACCTTATATTATGATGCACATGCAAGGCACTCCGCAAAGTATGCAGCAGCATCCTCATTACGACAATCTTCTGAAAGAGGTTTTCTTGTATTTTGCGCGCAAGGTGCAGCAATTACGTGACTTAGGTGTAAAAGACATCATTCTGGACCCCGGTTTCGGCTTTGGAAAGACAATGGAGCATAACTATGAATTGCTGTCCCATCTGGAAGAGTTCCGTATTTTTGAGTTGCCTTTGCTGGTAGGCGTTTCACGTAAATCGATGATATACCGCTTGTTGGACATTACTCCTCAGGAGGCGCTGAATGGTACTACGGTGCTCGATACCATCTGTTTGCTGAAAGGTGCTGACATTCTCCGCGTACACGACGTGAAAGAAGCCGTGGAAACCGTACGGATTGTGCAAGCCATGCGAAATAATTCCTAGTCCCTAACCCCTAATCATTCAATATCGTGTTTTTTGAATTTGGAATAAAAGATTTTATAGATATTCTGTTAGTGGCTTTCTTGTTGTACTATACGTATAAGCTGATGAAAGCCTCCGGTTCTATAAATGTGTTTACGGGTATCCTGGTGTTTATCCTGATATGGCTGGTGGTATCGCAGGTGCTGGAGATGAAATTGCTCGGTTCCATCTTCGACAAGCTGGTCAGTGTGGGCGTGCTGGCGCTTATCATTTTGTTTCAGGACGAGATACGGCGCTTCTTGCTGACACTCGGCTCGCATCAGCATGCCAGTGCGCTGGTGCGCTTCTTCACCGGTAACAAGAAAGAGAAGCTGGAACATGACGACATCATGCCGGTGGTAATGGCATGTATCAGTATGGGGAAGCAGAAGGTTGGTGCCCTGATTGTCATTGAACATAATCTGCCTTTGGATGATGTGGTGCGTACGGGAGAGATTATCAATGCCGATATAAACCAGCGTCTGATTGAGAATATTTTCTTTAAGAACAGTCCGTTGCACGATGGAGCGATGGTTATCAGTAAGAAACGTATCAAAGCGGCGGGATGTATCCTGCCTGTTTCCCATAATCTGGACATTCCTAAGGAACTGGGGCTGAGGCATCGTGCTGCCATGGGGATTTCCCAGGTGTCTGATGCGCATGCCATCATTGTATCGGAGGAGACCGGAGGTATTTCAGTGGCTTACAAAGGACAATTCTATCTGCGTCTGAATGCAGAGGAATTGGAAAGTTTGTTAACAAAGGAAAGCTAAGGTGTGACAAAATCTCCTATTTTTACGTCATATAACTATGATATAAAAAACAATATCTTATAACTAATAACTGAAAAGGATGGATAGACGAAATTTCTTACGGACGGGAAGTCTGGCGATGTTAGGTTCGCTGGCAGTACCCTCGTTGGCTATGCCTGCGTCAGTACGCGGAGCTTTAGGAGGAGCAGATAATCAGTCTGCCGTAGCTTCGGCAATGGTTCACTTCGGTGTGACGGAGGCTGACTTGAAGAAAGTGATGGCTGCCGCTCTGGAAAAAGGCGGCGATTATGCCGACCTTTATTTTGAACACACATTCAACAACAGTGTGGTTCTGATGGACGGCAAAGTAAATAACTGTGGAGCTAACATTGACTTCGGTATGGGCGTACGCGTATTGGCAGGCGACCAGACGGGGTATGCTTATGTGGAAGGGGTAACTATGGAAGAAATGCTGCGTGCTGCACGTACTGCTGCCCGTATCGCCTCTTCGGGCAAGGCCGGAAAATCTGTAGGACTGACGGAAAAGACAATTACCAAAAGCCGCTATGCCGTCACTGAACCTTGGGAGGACGTGAGTGTCAAGGCAAAAATACCTTATTTAGAAAAGCTGAACGAAAAGATTTTCTCTTTGGACAATCGTGTACGTAAGGTGCAGGCTTCTCTTTCTGACAGTACATCGCACGTGCTGTTCTGTAATTCCGAGGGCGTGAGCTACTACGACTACCGTCCGATGGTTTCTTTTATGGCAGTCTGCATCATGGAAGAGAATGGAAAGATGGAGAACGGTTATGCCGGTCGTTCTTACCGCAAGGGTTTTGAATTCATGACGGATGACATCGTGGATATTATTGCACGTGAGGCGGTGGATAAGACTGCTATCTTGTTCAAGGCTGTGAAACCCAAAGGTGGCGAAATGCCCGTCGTGATGGGGGCTGGCGGTTCGGGTATCTTGTTGCACGAAGCCATAGGACATGCTTTTGAGGCTGACTTTAACCGTAAGCGTACTTCCATCTTCTGCGACTTGTTTGGCAAGAAGGTGTGCAACGAGCATATCAATGTGGTGGATGATGGTACCATTGCCTTCAACCGCGGAGCCGTGAATTTCGACGATGAGGGTGTGGAAGGCCAGAAAACCTATATCGTGAAGGAAGGTATCCTGACCAGTTATCTGCACGACCGCATCAGTGCCAAGCATTATGGGGTGGCTCCTACTGGAAACGGACGTCGCGATACTTTCCGTAATACTCCTATCCCCCGTATGCGTGCCACTTATATGGAAGCCGGCAATATGAAGGAAGCGGACATTATCTCCACCGTGAAGAAAGGTATCTATTGTGACCAGTTTACCAATGGCCAGGTGCAAATCGGTGCCGGAGACTTTACCTTCTTTGTGAAGTCGGGTTACTTGATTGAGGATGGCAAGTTGACGCAGCCCGTCAAGGATATAAATATCATCGGTAATGGTCCGAAAGCATTGGCTGACATCACGATGGTGGCAAATAACGATAAGATTGACAACGGTACTTGGACCTGTGGTAAAGACGGTCAGTCTTGTCCCGTTACCTGCGGTATGCCATCGGCACTAGTCAGCAAGCTGACTGTAGGAGGAGAAAGTTAATTATCAACTATCAATTAAAGACATGATTACAGACGACAATAAGAAATTGGCACAATGGGCAATGGAATATGCCTTGAAGAACGGTTGCCAGGCAGCCAAACTGGTGCTATATACAAATTCTAATTCTTCTTTTGAACTGCGTGACGGCAAAATGGACCGTTTGCAGCAGTCTACGGAGAATGGTTTGGGATTGAATCTTTATGTGGACGGACGTTTCGGCTCTTTTTCCACCAATCGGCTGGATAAGAAAGAATTGGAAACTCTTATCACGAATGGTATAGAGTCTACCCGCTATCTGGCGGTGGATGAGTCGCGTATGCTGGCCGACCCTGCACGCTACTATAAAGGAGGCAAGCCTGACTTGCAGCTTTTTGACAAGAAACTCTATGAAGTCAACCCGGATGATAAAGTGGCGATTGCACGTGCTGCTGCAGAGGAGGTATTGGGCAAGGATGAGCGTATCATTTCGGTTGATTCTTCTTATAGTGATGGTGAGGGTTCTTCCTATCGTTTGATAAGCAACGGATTTGAAGGCGAGTCGAAGAGTACCTGGTTCTCTGTTTCAGCCAGTGTATCCATTAAGGGAGAAGGCGAAGCTCGCCCTCAGGATTACTGGTACGACTCGGCTCTGTTCTATGATAAATTGACGAAGACGGGAATCGGTGCCAAGGCATTGGAACGCGTATTGCGCAAGCTGGGACAGAAGAAAGCAAAGTCGGGTAAATATACAATGGTGGTTGACCCTATGAATGTGGGAAACCTGCTCAGTCCGATGCTAAGTGCATTGTATGGCAGTGCTTTGCAACAAAAGAACTCCTTCCTGATGGATAAGCTGGATACGAAAGTGGCTTCCGACCTCTTCACGTTGCGTGACGAGCCGCATGCTATCGGTGCAAACGGTTCACGCTATTTCGATAATGAGGGTGTGGCTACCGAACCCCGCACTGTTTTTGACAAAGGCGTGCTGAAAACTTATTTCATCGATACCTACAATGGTAAGAAGATGGATATAGCTCCTACTATCAGTGCACCTTCACGTCTAATTCTGACACCGGGCGATAAGGACCTGAACGGATTGGTTGCAGATATTAAACAAGGCATCTTGGTTACGGGCTTCAATGGCGGTAACAGCAATAGCAGTACCGGTGACTTCTCTTATGGTATAGAGGGTTTCCTTATTGAAGACGGCAAGCTGACACAGCCCGTCAACGAAATGAATGTGACGGGTAACATGGTTACTTTATGGAATTCCTTGGTTGCTGTGGGCAATGACCCTCAACCGAACCGTTCATGGCAGATTCCTTCGCTGGTATTTGAGGGAGTCGACTTCAGCGGATTGTAATGCTAGTTCAACATCAGGCTCATATATGGGCTTGATGTTGCAAATATTTTTTCGGTGAGTTCACCGATTGTAAGTGCCAAGTGGCTGCCCGGCAGACGCTTGGCACTATTCATATATTTACCATTGTTCAGGTAGTAGTAGCCGTTATTGGCACTGACCTGCTCATCGGTGAGATGAATGCTGAGTTCCAGTTCCGGATGGGCCGTAGCATAGAGTTGCAGCATGGTTTTGGCATTGATGATGCGTGCCATACCCAAAAGTTGGCTTTCACCGGTAGCGGGAGGAGTGAGAACCCGGATGGACGGGAGATTCAGGCTTTGGCAGATATGTTGAAGCAGTAAAGTTTTTGTTGTGGGAGTATCCGACACGATTTCTCCAATGCGCCAGTTGGCTTTCCCTATCGGATAGGTAATGGCCAAAGCCGTGATTTCCTCCCCATTGCTCAATGTGCAAACGAAGCCCTGTCCCAGTTGTAAATCGGCAATGATAACCTGGAAATCCTCTTCCGTATGCTGGATGCAGCAAGGGCGCTCCCGCAATTTCCGGTCGAGATATTCATATCTTTTTTCAGTATATTCGGCAGACATTTCCAAAGTAAGGCCCGTATCGGCTGTCGGTGTACCGGAAGCGATAAAGGTCTCTTCGGCATAGCGGAATACGGGGGCATAACCGCTGCGGCCATAGTAGTCGAACAGCCACGGTTCTGCCGGTATTAGGGTGGATAAGGCGACATTATTGTGTAGCATCCGTGCAAAGGCTTGTGATAACAGCTCGTGCATTACGCCCCGGTTACGGTAATCAGGGTGTGTGCAGGCGCCGGATATATAGGCCGTATGAATATCTTCTCCTTCGAACGTCATAGGATAAGGCAACATCTGTAGGGCGGCAATCACTTCTTCGCCGCTTTGGATGGCAATATTGATATCATTGTTGTAGCGGAGCCGAAAATACAGTTCAGTAAATTCCTCGCTATCATTGAAACAGAGCTTCCATAAGTTCTTTACCTTTTCCCGTATCATCAATCCCTTATCCTTTTAATCCTTAATCTCTAATCCTTACTCTCACCATTTGATAGCTTCCACCGGTTCATCTTTCAGGCATGCCACGTATTTTTCCAGAATAATGGCAGGCTGGTACGAAAGTTTGGCCTTGCGCAATCCTTCAATACCCAAATCCTCTTCACGGTTGAGGTAGACATATTGTTCGGGGATATGGTTGGCAAATTCATAGTTAATCATTGCGTACGCTCCGTCTATGCTGGTGTCGGCCTTTTCCACATGTACTCCGAAGGTATCTTGGTTGATGGGCATTCCGAAAGTGAAGGCGGCAATTTTGCCGTCTACATGCAGGATGCCTCCGGTCAATCCCAGTTCTTCAAAATTGTGGAGGGCGTAGACCAGTGCGCGACGTTCGTTGCCCGTTCCTTCATGCTGGTCGCAGTTGTTGGCCTTACACCATTCGGCTTCCAGGTCCAGACATTCCTGGATGCGGTCGGGAGTGATGGGAGTATATTCGTAATTATAGGTGCGTTTGAATTTGTTGACATGATTCCGTTTGGACTGGAATTTCTTTCCGGCAAGCGTGGCGAGGTCTGTACGCAGATAGAGGTAATCGGCATAGTCCCGGTCTGCTGTGAACTGGAATTTTCCGGGCATGAAGGCTTCCAGTTCCGAGCACATGCCCGAACATATTCCCAGCAGGCAGAAAGGTTCCCCTTCCCGGTGTGCGTCTTCGACCAGTGCGTCCAGTACTTTTGTCAAATCTCCGTTACCTATCGGCATCATGTACACCAGTTCATCGTTTGCCCAGAATTTCAGCAGGAGGAAGCCGTCCATGATGGCAAACTTTGTATTGTATAGAAAACGCCAGCTGCATAGGTTGGAGAATGAGAGGTCACAATTCCGTCGCGGACTGTTCTGTGTATAGGAAGTAATCAGTTCTTTGTCTTGTAATTCGATATCTTTAAATGAAATCATACGTTGTTTTTAGTTGGTTATGATTATAGATAACAAAAATAAGAAGATTTTGTTAGAGTAGCCCTAATAATCGCAGAATAGTTGGGGTCAGCAATGCAGTGAAAATACCGTTCAGGGTCAGGCCGAGGCTGGCGAATGCGCCGTATTTGCGGCTGATGTCCATGGCTGTGGAAGTTCCTACCGCGTGGGCGGCGGCTCCCAAGGAAAGGCCTTGTGCCATAGGACTGCCGATGTGGGTCAGTTTCATGGTCTTGAAGCCCAGTATTCCTCCCAGCAAGCCTACACAGACCACTACGGCGGCGGTAAGTGAGGGAATGCCGCCCAGCGACTTGGTTACTTCCATGGCTATCGGCGTAGTGACCGACTTGGGCGCCAGGGAGTAGATAATCTCGTCGGAAGCCCCCATCAATTTAGCTATCAGCACGACAGAGATAACTCCCACAATGCAGCCGGCAAGTTGTGACAGCATGATGGGGAGCAGCTGTTTCTTAATCGTTTCCAATTGGAGGTATAGGGGGACTCCCAGGGCCACAACAGCGGGTTTCAGCCAGAATTCTATCAGATGTCCTCCTTCATTGTAGGTCTCATAACTGATATGTGTCATCTTCAGGAAGACAATGAGGATGGCAATTGTCAGCAGGATGGGGTTCAGCAACATGATGCCGGTCTTTTTCTGCAGGAGTTTGGCCAGAAAGAAAATCCCGAAGGTGACAGCCAATAGGAAAAATTCGTTTTCTAAAAAGTTCATTTGATTTTACGTGTTAGTTGATGAACCCATCCGGTGACTACAATCACCAGCAGGGTGCTGATTATGGAAGCGGTCACTATCGGCCAGAACTCGGAGGCGATGACATCGAAGTAAAGCATGAGAGCTACACCGGGCGGTACGAAGAAGAAGCCCAGGTTGGCAACCAGGAAGTCGGACATACCCTGCACCCAGTGCAGTTTAATCCAACCCAATTTCAAGAATAGGGTGAGCAACAGCATACCGATGATGCTGGAAGGTAACTTGATACCCGTAAAGAAAACAATCAGTTCACCCAAAGCTAAGCATCCGAAAAGGATGGCGCATTGACGAATCATACTATTATAATACCTATTGTTATACGTTGAAAACGCTGCAAAGGTAGGTATTCTATGTATTGCTTGTTATCGTTGTATCCTGATTTTTTTTATGTCGTTTGTAGAGTCGGGCGGGTTGTTCCTGCCGGACGGGTAATTGTTTGTTGCAGAGGGGCACGTGTGCGTACACATGAATGCTGGGAATACCTAATGTTAAATATTATAATAATTATGGTCTGAACGGTAAAAAGACCGATGTTTGCAATGTAGATATTGCAAAATTGTGTACTTTTGCGGCGTGAATAACACATACTGCCGATTCTTAATAGACAATTAAAATATCATGCAAAGATTAATTAACGAAATTGTTGAGCGTGCCAAAGCAAACCGCCAACGAATTGTTCTTCCCGAGGGTACGGAAGAGCGTACACTGAAAGCTGCCAATCAAATCTTGACTGACGGAGTAGCCGACTTGATTATCCTTGGAAAACCTGCCGAGATAGAGGCTTGTGCCAAAGAGTGGGGGCTGGGAAATATAAACAAGGCTACCATTATCGACCCGGAAGACCATCCTAAGAAAGAAGAATATGCCCAACTGCTTTGCGAGCTCCGCAAAAAGAAAGGCATGACCATCGAAGAGGCTCGCAAGTTGGTTGTCGATCCGCTTTATCTGGGCTGCCTGATTATAAAGAATGGCGATGCTGACGGCCAGTTGGCAGGTGCACGCAACACTACGGGTAATGTACTTCGCCCTGCTTTGCAGATTATCAAGACTTCCCCGGGCATCACTTGCGTTTCGGGTGCCATGCTGCTGCTGACACATGCTCCTGAATATGGAAAGAACGGTATCCTGGTGATGGGTGACGTGGCTGTGACTCCGGTGCCCGATGCAGAACAATTGGCACAGATTGCCGTATGTACGGCGCGTACAGCCCAGGCAGTTGCCGGTCTCGACCCGAAAGTTGCCATGCTGAGCTTCTCTACCAAGGGCTCTGCCAAGCACGAAGTGGTGGATAAAGTGGTTGAGGCATTGAAGATTGCCAAGGAGATGGCTCCCGATATTGCCATCGACGGTGAGTTGCAGGCCGATGCAGCTTTGGTGCCGGAAGTAGGTGCAAGCAAGGCTCCGGGTTCTTCTATCGCCGGACATGCTAACGTATTGGTTGTCCCCAGCCTCGAAGTGGGCAACATCTCCTACAAACTGGTGCAACGTCTGGGACATGCTGATGCCGTAGGACCTATCCTACAAGGTATCGCCCGTCCGGTGAACGACCTTTCACGCGGTTGCTCCATCGAGGATGTGTATCGCATGATTGCCATCACTGCCAATCAGGCCATTGCTGCCAAAAAGAATGCTGAATAACTTTTAAATCTGATATATAGTATGAAAATCTTAGTATTGAACTGCGGTAGCTCGTCCATCAAATACAAATTGTTTGATATGGACCGGAAAGAAGTTATCGCCCAGGGTGGTATCGAAAAAATTGGTTTGAAGGACTCTTTCCTGAAGTTCACCTTGCCCAGTGGCGAGAAGAAAGTTCTTGAGAGGGACATTCCAGAGCATACCGTAGGTGTGGAATTTATCCTGAACACTTTGACAAGCCCTGAATATGGAGCCATCAAGTCTTTGGACGAAATCAATGCCGTAGGTCACCGTATGGTGCATGGAGGCGAAAAGTTCAGCGAGTCTGTACGGCTGACGCCGGAAGTGCTTGCCGCCTTCACTGCCTGCAACGACCTGGCTCCGCTCCACAATCCTGCTAACCTGAAGGGGGTAAATGCAATATCTGCCATTCTGCCTAATGTTCCGCAGATTGGTGTGTTCGATACGGCTTTCCATCAGACCATGCCGAAGCATGCCTATCTGTATGCCGTGCCTTACGAACTTTATGAAAAGTACGGCGTACGCCGTTATGGTTTCCACGGAACCTCACACCGCTACGTATCGCAGCGCGTCTGCGAGTTCCTAGGTGTAGAGCCGGAAGGAAAGAAAATCATCACTTGCCACATTGGCAATGGTGGTTCCATTACTGCTATCAAGGACGGTAAGTGCGTAGACACCAGCATGGGCTTGACCCCGTTGGAAGGTCTGATGATGGGTACCCGCAGTGGTGATATTGATGCCGGTGCCGTTTCCTTCATCATGGAGAAAGAGGGTCTGGATGCCAACGGCATCTCCAACCTGCTGAACAAGAAGAGCGGTGTGCTGGGTATCTTCGGTGAATCCAGTGACATGCGCGACCTGGAAAATGCCGTAGCTGCCGGCAATCCGAAGGCTGTTCTGGCTGAAGAAATGTACTTCTACCGCATCAAGAAATATATCGGTGCCTATGCCGCTGCTTTGGGTGGTGTGGATATCGTGGTATTTACCGGTGGTGTCGGCGAGAATCAGGCAAGTGCCCGCTGGGGTGCATGTGAAGGCCTGGAATTCATGGGCATAAAGCTGGATGCCGAGAAGAACAAAGTACGCGGTGAAGAAATGGTTATCTCTACCGAAGATTCTCAGGTGAAGGTGGTGGTAATCCCCACTGACGAGGAACTGATGATTGCTTCGGACACGATGGATATTCTGAAGAAGTAATATCGCTGTAATATTTCCCGGTTCCGGCTTCCCGGAGTCCGGATGTGGTTTCGCCCCTGCAAATATGTAATGTATTTGTAGGGGCGAAATGTTTTCCGAATCCTTTAAAATCCTTATCTTTGTTACTCGGTTAAAAACAATAAAGGCAATTTTCCGAATAACTTTAAATAAGAACTGCTTATGAAACGATTAATGTATGTGTTGTTCTTTGTACTGCTGACCAGCGGCATGGCCTATGCCCAGCAGGCGAAGTACGTGTTTTATTTCATCGGTGATGGAATGGGTGTGAACCAGGTGAACGGTACGGAGATGTATCTGGCCGAACAAGAAGGGCGCATCGGTGTAAAGTCTTTGCTGTTCACTTCTTTCCCGGTTGCCAGCATGGCAACTACCTTTTCTGCCACCAACTCGGTGACTGACTCTTCTGCTGCCGGAACAGCCCTGGCTACCGGTGCAAAGACCTACAACGGCGCCATTGGTATGGACGATAACAAGAGTGTGCTCCAGAGTGTGGCCGAGAGAGCCAAAAAGTCCGGTAAGAAAGTTGGGGTAACTACCAGCGTCAGCGTAGACCATGCTACTCCCGCTGCATTCTATGCCCACCAGCCGGACCGTGGTATGTATTACGAGATAGCCCTCGACCTGCCGAAAGCCGGTTTCGACTTCTATGCAGGCGGTGGTTTCTTGAAACCGACTACTACTGCCGACAAGAAAGAGGCTCCGAGCATCTTCCCTATCTTTGAAGAAGCCGGCTATACCGTTGCAAGAGGCCTTGACGAATACAAGTCGAAGTCTGCCCAGGCGGACAAGATGATTCTTATCCAGAAAGAAGGGGCAGAGCCTTCTTGCCTGCCCTATGCCATCGACCGCCAGGAAGGCGACCTGACGCTGGCCGAAATTACCGAAAGCGCCATTTCTTTCCTGACCAAAGGCAGTAACAAGGGTTTCTTCCTGATGGTTGAAGGTGGAAAGATTGACTGGGCCTGCCACGGAAACGACCCCGCCACAGTCTTTGAGGAAGTGGTGGATATGGACAACGCCATCAAGGTGGCTTACGACTTCTATAAGAAGCATCCCAAAGAAACGCTGATTGTGGTAACTGCCGACCATGAAACCGGCGGTCTGGGTCTGGGTACCGGTAAGTACGAGCTTCAACTGAAAGCCCTTGCCAAGCAGAAGCAGTCTCAGGATATCCTTTCACGTTCCATCACGGACTTACGCAAGATGCGCAAGGTTATCAACTGGCCGGAAATGAAGGAATTCCTGGCAGAAAAGATGGGTTTCTGGAAAGAGCTGCCGGTGAGCTGGGAGCAGGAGAAGATGCTGCGTGATGCTTACGAAGAATCATTTGTGAACAAGCATGTAGTGTTTGAGGAAAGTCTTTATGCCAAGACTGAGCCCCTGGCCGTTGCCGCCAAGAAGGTGATGAGCAAGATTGCCATGGTAGGCTGGACCAGCGGTGGCCATACAGCCGGATATGTGCCGGTATTCGCAGTAGGTGCAGGTTCCAAGCTGTTTGTGGGTAAGATGGACAACACGGAAATCCCGAAACGCATAGCCAAGGCTGGCGGATACAAATAATAGAAAGTCACTACAGATTACACGGATTCTCACAGATTGGAAGCTCTGATATCAAGTATAAGAGACTAATCTGTGAGAATCTGTGCTATCTGTGGTGGCTGTCTATTTATTCCTTAAGGTCCTTCTTTATAATTTCATCCATCTCTCGGATACGTTTTTCCCGTTCCCTGGCGGATTTTACCTTCTGGTCCTTGTATCCGGTATCTGTCCGTTCGGAGACCTCTTCGCTCCATTCCTCGAATTCATCCGTTGCCGGACGTCCGTGCGGGTCTATGTTCTCTTCGGCAATCGGGTCGTTTCTGTAAATCATATCATCCATGACGCTAATGTTTTTAATGTTATGATGTTACTACAACCATGCCGGGAAAAAGTTCCGGTAACCTTCACTTTTTCGTAATCATTTATAAGAATAAACGTTTTATAGCGCGGGCAGCAGGTACTTCCATATTAGATTCAGCTCTGCCTGCATGTCGGGGATGTTGGCGGTGACGGCAATGACGGCATCCTTGTCCGGCAACACCAGTATGTATTGTCCGTTGGCACCATCGGCACGGTAGGCGTTGTGGCGGCAGCGCCACATCTGGTAGCCGTAGCCCTGCAGCCAGTCGCTTGTCTTGGCGTTCATCTTCGCTTTCTTCACCATCTCCGGTTTCATGCCGGCGGGCAGTGAGGGCACTTGGCAGGCAGATGCCTCCTTTACCCATTCTTCGGGTAGAATCTGCTTTCCGTTCCAGTTTCCTTTCTGCAGGAACAGTTGCCCCATCTTGGCAAGGTCTTCCGTTTTGAGGTACAATCCCCAGCCTCCGGTATTGATGCCTTGCGGGCTTTCCTGCCACCGGGCATTGATGATGCCAAGCGGGCGGAACAGACGGGGATAGAGATAATCCACCACTTTCTCGCCCGTCACTTTCTGTACGATGGCTGAGAGCATGTAGGTTCCCAGGCTGTTGTAGGTGTAGAAGGTACCGGGCTTGTGCTCCACGGGGAAGGCAAGGAACTCCTGCACCCAATCGGCGTCCGCCTTTTTGCGTACCGTTCCGGTAGGGTCGGTGTCGTGCCCGCAGTTCATGGTCAGCAGGTCGCGTACGGTCATGGCTGCCAGGTTTTCGCTGACGGTTGCCGGAAGCTTGTCGGGGAAGAAGGAGATGACCTTGTCCGTCAGCTTCAGCCTGCCTTCGGAGGCGGCAAGTCCCACGGCGGTGGCGGTGAATGTCTTGCTGACGGAGTTCAGGATGTGAGGCTTATCCTCTTTCCCTTCGCCCATCCATTCTTCGGCAATGACATTGCCGTGTTGCACAATCATGATACTGTGCAGGTCTTGTCCGGCTTTCTTTACGGCATCCAGATATCTGTTCATGGCCTTGTCCAGCTTCGGAGTAGCGGCGGCGCGGGGCAGGCCCTTGGTCAGTTGGTTGATGGAAATCAGCTTTATGCCTTTGTCCTCAATGGCTTTCCGGACGCGGGGGCTTGTCAGCAGGTCGGTCACTCCCTGGCGGTCCAGCGCCACGTCCTCATATCCGATGTGGAAGACGGTTTTCATTTCATCGTTGTCCAGTGCCGGGTGGTCTAAGAAAAGGTAGCGCTGGCCCGGTTGCAACTTCTCCAATGCTTTGATGAAGCTGGCCTCCTTTTCTTCGGCGGTTCTTTTGGGGCCGTCGTACCCGATGTAGGTAAACCGGTAGTCCTTGGAGGAGTCCATGCGGTCGATGGACGGCAGGTTGTATTCTTTGGCGAGCCGTTGCACCAGCTCGTTCACTTCCTTGCTGAAACCGGTGGAGAGCATGTGTCCGGACAGATGGCTGAGTTGCGGAATGCTTTTCAGCGTCGTCTCTATCTGTGCGCGGAACTCCTGCTCTATCTCCTTGATGTCCCATTTCTGCTCCATGATGGACTGTCCCGGATAGGCGGGGTTAGGGAACATCATCGGGTAGAAATAGCCGTTCTCGTCCGTCAGGCTGGGGCAGTGGGTCAGCGGACGCCACTTCACGTTCTCCCACTCGCTGGTGATGACGAGGTGCAGGCCGACGTCCAGTCCCGGATTTTCTTTCAGCATCTTGATGGCTTCCGGATACCAGGCTGCTACGGGCATCACTTCCACGCTGCGGGCAATACCCGAGCGGTAGGTCTGGATGCAGGCTTCGTTGACGGAATGCAGGGCACCGAGATCGTCAATGCGGATGACAAGTGTCGGGGCGCCGGATTGTCCCCATACCGGCAATGCTCCTGCTGCGAGCAGGCATCCGGCAATCATGTTTTTCAGTCTTAAAGGTTTCATGGGTGGTAATGGTATGATGGTTAACAGTTTGGCAATGCGGGTTATAGCTTCGTCTCTCCCTCCACAAAATTCTCAAGGAAGAGGTTCTCGCCGTCAAAGACGGCGTACGAGAAGTAGTTTATCCAGTCGCCGAGGATGAGGATGCGGGCGGTACTGCTCAGCATCAGGTCCAGTTCGATGTGGCGGTGACCGTAGATGAAGTAGTTGATGTTGGGATGGCTTTTCAGGTATTCCTTGGTGTAGAGCACCAGGTATTCGTTGTTTTCTCCCATGTATGCGGGTTCTTTCCCGTCTATGCGTTTCAAGCGGCTGTGCTTGGCCCAGTTCAGTCCCAGCTCCATGCTCCAGCGGGGGTGCAGGGCAGAGAACAGCGTCTGTAGGGTACGGCTGCGGAACATGGCGCGCAGCATCTTGAACTTCTTGTCTGGGTCGCCTAGCCCGTCACCGTGGGCAAGGTAGAACTCTTTTCCGAAGATTTCGGTGGTCAGCGGTTCGCGGTGTATCATGACGCCGCACTCCTTGGTCAGATAGTCGCCGCACCAAAGGTCATGGTTTCCCGTGAAAAAGTGGACTTCTACTCCCAGGTCGGTCAGTTCGGACAGCTTGCCCAGAAAGCGGGTGTATCCTTTGGGCACTACGGTACGGAATTCGTACCAGAAGTCGAACATGTCTCCCAGCAGGTATACGGCCGATGCCTTGTGCTTGATGCTGTCCAAGAAGTTGACCAGCCTCCGTTCTTGGGTTCGTCCGTGTTCGATGGCTCGTGAGCCCAGGTGAGCATCCGAGAGGAAATATACATTCTTCATTTTCAACTTTCCATTTTCAACTTTGAACTTTCAACTGATTTAAAGGAATCCCAGCTCCAGTTTCGCTTCTTCGCTCATCATGTCCTTGTCCCACTCGGGTTCGAAAACGAGATTGATGGTGGCGGAGGTTACGCCGTCGATGGATTCCACCTTCTGGCGCACATCTTCCATGATGAAGTCGGCTGCCGGACAGTTGGGGGCAGTCAGCGTCATGTCGATGGAGGCTTCTCCCTGGTCGGAGACGTCTATTTTGTAAATCAGTCCTAGGTCGTATACATTTACCGGTATTTCCGGGTCGAATACGGTCTTGAGCATGGAGACTATTTTCTCTTCTATTTCAAATTTGGTCATATTCGTAGGGTTTTATATATAGGTTTTCAAAGAACAAAGCTATGGAATTTAATTGAAAATGCAAAGGAACGCCCTCCTTTTCATTACTTCAGAAAGGGTTTGACGGTGGGGAAACACGCTTCACCCGCTGGGGGAACTCCCTTTACCCCTGGGGAAACTCCTTTTACAATAGGCGGTAAAGGTCTTTACAATATGGGGTAAAGAGCGTTACAATATAGGGTAACGGCTTTTACATACCGCGGTAACGGCTTTTACATTGGCTGGTAAATAGCAGGTAAATACGATGTGCTGATAGTTAGTGTTATGACCGCTTTTGTCTTTCGTATAGTATGTCCGTAACTTGGATTATTTATAGCAATCCTTCGTCGTTGAAGCTGTAATGGCTTCCGTCCGTGACGATGACGTGGTCGGTCAGGTGTATGTTCATGGTTTGGGCGGCTTTCCTCACGAGTTCCGTCAGCCGCTGGTCGTCGTTGCTGGGGTGCGGGTTGCCGGAGGGATGGTTGTGGATAAGGGCTATCTGTGTGGCGCGTTGCAGCAGGGCTTCGCGCAGGATGCTGCGTACGTCGGCGGTGGTCTGGTCGATGCCGCCGCGGCTGATGCGTACCTTGTCTATCACTTTGGCGGCGTGGTTCATAAGCAGTACCCAGAATTCTTCTGTGGCAAGGTCGCAGAGCAGGGGATGGAACAGCTCGTAGATGTCGGCGGAAGAGCGGATGGCGGTACGTCCGGAGCGTTCCTGCAGCTTGCGGCGTTTGCCCAGTTCCAGGGATGCCATGACGGTGATGCTTTTGGCGGGGCCCATGCCTTTGAATCGGGAGAAGTCCCGCACCTCCCATTTGCCCAGGCGGTTGAGGTCGTTGCCGCAGGCGGCGAGTATGCGCTGCATCAGTGTCACGGCGGTTTCTTCCGTATTGCCGGAGCCGATGAGGATGGCTAGCAGTTCGGCATCGCTCAAGGCTTCCGCCCCTTTCTGCATCATCTTTTCCCGCGGGCGGTCCTCTGCAGCCCACTGGTTGATATTCAGTTTCTCCATATCATCCCTAATCCTTAACCCCTAATCCTCCTTATTTGTAAAAGTTCTTTTTGAACGCCTCGAACTCGTCCTTGCCAAGTATGCAGCGGTTCCACCAGGCGCGCAGGAACCCCGTCCCGTATCCGATGAGCTGGATGAAGGAGGCGGCGACGGAGTAGAGCCCGATGCTGAGGCTACGGTTCCGGATAGTGGAGTCCATGCATACCAGAAGCGCATAAAGAGCGATGGGCAGCAGGCTGTACGGGCAGAAGGGCGTTCCCAGCAGGAATATGGCCACTCCCAGGGTAAATGCAGCCGGCAGCAGGTGGACGAGCTTCAGCGATTCCGGATACTTCTTGTACAGATTGATGCGGGCAATCCCGGAATTGTGTACCTGCTTGAAGAACTTCCGGAAGTCTGTCCGGCGCTTATGGTATACCCAGGCACCGGGGAACAGCCGGCATGTATATCCTCCCTTGAAGATTCGGATGCTGAAGTCGATGTCCTCCCCGAAGCGCATCCGCGAGAATCCGCCCAGGGCTTGGTACACTTCCCGCCGCACACCCATGTTGAAGCTGCGCGGATAGAACTTGTCCATCTTCTTCTTCCCCCCACGGATACCGCCGGTGGTGAAGAAGGAGGTCATGGAGTAGTTGATGGCTTTCTGTATGTCTGTGAATGATTCGTGCGCGCGGTCGGGGCCTCCGAAGGCATCGGCGGCTTCGTGCTGTAGCTCTTCTTCCACAGCAAGGAAATAACCTTCGGGCAGGATGCAGTCCGAGTCCAGTATTATCAGGTATTCGCCCTTGCTTCGTTCCGCCCCGTAGTTACGGGTCTGCCCGGGGCCGGAGTTGGGCTTGTCATAGTAATGCACGTCCAATAGTTCCTGATACTTCTCTGTGACCGGCTTGCAGGGGATGGAGGAGCCGTCCTCCACCACAATCACTTCAAAATCCTTGAAACTTTGCTGCGTCAGGCTTTGCAGCAGTTCATCCACCTCATCGGGGCGGTTGTATACGGGGATGATGACGGAGTATCTCATGGGTATGGCTTTATGTTTTGGTTGTCTCCGCAAAGATATATCATTTAAGCTTTGCAGATGAATAAATGGAAAGAAAAATCCCCGGATGCCAAGTGGAGCACCGGGGATGATATGAAAAGGGCATTTGCCTGATTTCCAAAAGGGCTTATGCTTTTACGCGGCTTACGTAAGAACCGTCGCGCGTATCGATTTCGATAGTCTCGCCTTCGTTGATGAACAAGGGGACGCGGACTGTGGCGCCGGATTCTACTGTGGCGGGCTTCAGCGTGTTGGTGGCTGTGTCGCCTTTCAGTCCCGGTTCCGTATAGGTAATCTTCTGCTGAACCTTGATGGGCACGTCGGCATAGAGCACGGTTTCTGTGGAAGCGTCTGATACCACGTCTACTATCATTCCTTCGAGCAAGAAGTCAACACCGTTGATGAGGTCGTGGGCGATGGGAATTTGGTCAAAAGTCTCCTGGTTCATGAATTGGTAGTTGTCACCGTCATGATAGAGGTATTGGTGGGGACGACGTTCTACACGTACGTCTTCCAGTTTCTCACCGATGTTGAAACGGCGTTCCAGAACGTAGCCGTTCACCACGTCTTTCAGCTTGGTACGCATGAAGGTATTACCTTTTCCCGGCTTTACATGCAGGAAGTCGATGCAGAAATACAGCTTGCCGTCCATGCGGATGCAAGTTCCGATTTTAATGTCTTGGGCATTAATCATACTTATAGTCTTTAATATTATTATATTGGTATTTACTTCGTTAGTGCTGGTTTGCGAGTGCAAAAGTAATGGAATTCGGTAAAAAACACAAAAACTTTTGAGAGAAAATGAGTTATCTCTTGGTTTATTTGAAAAAAGTACCTATTTTTGCAGCCCGAATTCGTGAGAATAATAACATAAAACAAGATACAGTAATGAAAAGAACATTTCAACCCTCGAACAGAAAGAGAAAGAACAAACACGGTTTCCGTGAGAGAATGGCTACAGCAAACGGCCGCAGAGTATTGGCAGCACGTCGTGCTAAAGGCAGAAAGAAACTGACTGTTTCTGACGAATACAACGGAGTAAAGGCATAATAGGCCGTTCTCGTTCGTATTAAAGAAATAAGGGAGCTGCAAAAGACTGATTCTGGTCTTTTGCAGCTTTTCTTATGTATTGTGCCCGGTTCTCCGGAAAAAACTATTGCCAACTCCGTGTACTATGTGGTGAAAATTGTATCTTTGTCCCAAATAATGCATTATCGATTATGACAATAAAAGATTTTTTCTCTTTCCGGCAGAACCGGTTCTTCTGGGCGAACATCCTTGCGATGGCCGTTGTGGTAGTGGGATTGCTGTTCGGAGTGCTGAAAGGACTGGATATATATACCCGCCACGGCGAGGCTGTGATAGTGCCCGATGTGAAGGGTATGGGAGTGGAGGAAGCCGAGAAAATGTTCCGTAACCGCGGCTTGGTCTGCATCGTTTCGGATTCCAGTTATGTCAAGACTCTTCCTGCCGGCTGCATCCTCGAATATAATCCGGCAGCCGGACAAAAGGTAAAGGAAGGACGTACCATCTATCTTACAATCAATACGATTGAAGTCCCTCTGCACATAGTGCCCGATGTGGCGGACAACAGTTCGCTGCGGCAGGCGGAAGCGCGTATTCTGGCTTCGGGCTTCAAGCTGGCCGAGATACAGTATATTCCGGGTGAGAAGGACTGGGTGTATGGCGTGAAGTATAAGGGACGTCAGCTTTCCATCGGCGAGAAAGTGCCCACCGGCGCAGTGCTGACGCTGATGGTGGGAGATGGAGGCGCCTTGAAGGCAGACTCCCTGGGAGTGGATGCCGTGGGAGGTACCGTTGAACCCGTGTTGTCCGAAGACTCCGCGGCAGATGAGTCCTGGTTCTGATAAACATCTGACTCCAATCGTAAATTGTAAATAGTCAAATTGTAAATGCCGTGATGATAGAAGAATTGCCGGATGATATAGATAATGATGAGCTGGACGACGTAGAGCCGGTGGGTGACGAGGTGCAACTCTATGAACACTTCCGTGTGGTGGTGGACAAGGGGCAGGAGATGGTGCGGGTGGACAAGTATCTGTTCGACCGCTTGACGAACTCCTCGCGTAATCGCATCCAGAAGGCTGCCGATGCAGGCTTCGTGATGGCGAACGGCAAGGCTGTGAAAAGCAGCTATAAGGTGAAGCCGATGGATGTAATCACTGTGATGATGGACCGTCCACGCTATGAGAATGAAGTCATCCCCGAAGACATCCCCCTTGATATAGTATATGAGGACAAGTATCTGATGGTAGTGAACAAACCTGCCGGTCTGGTGGTGCACCCCGGTCATGGCAACTATCACGGTACGCTTGTCAACGCCATAGCCTGGCATATGAAGGATAATCCCGATTATGATGCCAATGACCCGCATGTGGGACTGGTGCACCGCATCGACAAGGACACCTCCGGCCTGCTGGTGATAGCCAAGACTCCGGATGCCAAGACGAATCTCGGCAACCAGTTCTTCAACAAGACGACAAAACGCCGTTACCGGGCGCTGGTCTGGGGAAATGTGGAGCAGGATGAAGGGACCGTTGTCGGCAATATCGGTCGTAATCCCAGAGACCGCATGCAGATGACCGTCCTCCCCGACGACCAGGGAAAGCATGCCGTCACCCATTACCGGGTGCTCGAACGTTTGGGATACGTCACACTGGTGGAATGTATCCTTGAAACGGGACGCACCCATCAAATCCGTGTGCACATGAAGCACATCGGACACATACTTTTCAACGACGAACGTTACGGTGGACACGAAATCCTGAAAGGAACCCACTTCGCTAAATACAAACAATTTGTAAACAACTGCTTCGACACTTGTCCGCGGCAGGCATTGCATGCCATGACGCTGGGGTTTGTGCATCCCGTCACCGGAGAAGAAATGTACTTCACTTCGGAATTGCCCGATGACATGACCCGGCTGATAGACAAATGGAGAGGCTATATCAGTAACAGAGAATTAGAATGAAACGCACGATTGCTATTGTAGCCGGAGGAGATACCTCCGAATTCCACGTCTCCCTGCGTAGTGCACAGGGGATTTACTCCTTCATCGACAAGGAGAAGTATACCTTATATATTGTAGAAATGCACGGACTGGACTGGCATGTACAGCTGCCCGACGGCGCTAAGGCTCCGGTAGACCGCAATGACTTCAGCTTCGTGCTGGATGGCGAGAAAGTGACATTCGACTTTGCCTATATCACCATCCACGGAACTCCGGGTGAGGACGGCCGTCTGCAGGGCTATTTTGATATGCTCCACATCCCTTATTCGTGTTGCGGAGTACTGGCAGCGTCGCTCACGTACGATAAGTTTGCCTGCAACCAGTATCTGAAAGGTTTCGGTGTGCGCATTGCCGAATCGTTGTTGCTGCGCGGCGGACAGTCGGTGACGGATGAAGATGTGATGGAGAAAATCGGTCTGCCTTGCTTCATTAAGCCCAGCTTGGGAGGTTCCAGCTTCGGCGTGACCAAGGTGACGGCGAAAGAGCAGATACAACCTGCCATAGCCAAGGCATTTGCGGAAGCGCAGGAAGTACTGGTGGAGGCCTTTATGGACGGAACCGAGATTACCTGCGGCTGTTACAAAACAAAAGACAAGTCCGTAGTGTTCCCCATTACGGAGGTGGTGAGCCACAACGAGTACTTCGATTATGAAGCTAAGTATAATGGTGCGTCTGACGAGATTACTCCCGCCCGCATCTCGGACGATTTGACCCGCCGGGTGCAGACGCTGACTTCTGCCATTTATGATATACTCGGGGCCTATGGCATTATCCGCGTGGACTATATCATTACCGAAGGGGAAAAAATCAATCTGCTGGAGGTGAATACCACCCCCGGAATGACTGCCACCAGCTTTATTCCCCAGCAGGTTCGTGCTGCCGGAATGGAGATGAAGGATGTAATGACAGATATTATAGAAAACAAGTTTAAGGATTAATCATTATTCATTATGAATGCGAACGTGGAATTTGATGAAATCCGTCCTTATCATGATGAGGAACTTCCTCAAGTCTATGAGGAACTGATTGCCGATGCGGCGTTCCGGCAGGCAGTGGATACTGTGATGCCTGGTGTACCTTTTGAAGTCTGGTCGCAGAAAATGCGCGCGTGTAAAACCAAGCTGGAATTTCAGAAGACCTTCTGCTATGGGCTTCTGTGGAAATTGGCGAAGGAGGCTACGGATGGATTGACTTTGGACCATACCGCGTTGCCGGCAGACAAGTCGGCGGCGTATACCTATATCTCCAATCATCGCGACATTATTCTCGATTCCGGTTTCTTGTCCATTCTTTTGGTAGACCAGGGTATGGATACGGTAGAGATAGCCATTGGCGACAACCTGCTTGTCTATCCGTGGATTAAGAAATTCGTGCGTGTCAACAAGTCCTTCATTGTGCTGCGTGCGTTGACCATGCGCCAGATGCTGGAGGCTTCCGCACGCATGTCCCGCTATATGCATTATACCATCAGTGAGAAGAAACAGTCTATCTGGATTGCACAACGTGAAGGGCGTGCCAAGGATTCCAACGACCGCACGCAGGACAGTGTGCTGAAGATGCTGGCAATAGGCGGTGAAGGCGACGTCATTGACCGCTTAATGGAAATGAATATAGCTCCGCTTGCCATTTCCTATGAATACGACCCTTGCGACTTCCTGAAAGCGCAGGAGTTCCAACTGAAACGGGACATTGAAGGCTATAAGAAAACGACGGCTGACGACTTGCTGAATATGCAGACCGGACTGTTCGGCTATAAAGGGCGGGTACATTTCCAGACGGGTGCCTGCATGAATGATGAATTGGCGAAGATGGACCGTTCACTTCCGAAGCCCGAACTCTTTGCACGCATGTCTGCACTGATAGACAAACGCATTCATGCCAGCTACCGGATGTATCCCAATAATTATGTGGCACACGACCTTCTCGAGGGGAAGGAGGATTTTTCCGACCATTACACTGCCGAGGATAAGCAGCGCTTCACGGCCTATATAGAACAACAGTTGGAGCGTATCTCCATTCCTAATAAGGACGTGGACTTTCTGCGCGGAAAAATGCTGCTGATGTATGCCAACCCGTTGAAGAATTATCTGGCGGCTATAAAAGAATGAATACATGAAGAAGTACTGTGATTGGTGGCTTTTGCCTTTGTTGGCCTGTCTGTTGACTGGTTGTGGCGATGATGATTATCATTATCCTTCCGTGAAGCTGGAGTTCCTGACTGCCTTTTCGGGGGCTGACGGCTATCTGCAGTCTGTTGTGACAGATGAAGGGGAAACCTTGTCGGTAGTGGAGGACAAGACAAAGACGAACATAGAGGCAAACGCCTCGGTACGTGTCATCAGTAATTATGCTTCGGAGGTAACTGCCGATGGAACTGCCGGTGCGGTGCTGTATGCCTTGAGCGGTGTTCTTTCTGTCGTTCCCCAAACGGTCGACAAGTTCGAGGAGGGCGTCAAGACAGACCCTACTGATGTACTGGGTATCTGGATGGGACTCGACTATCTCAATATGACACTGATAGTCAAGGAGAATGGTGAACATAAGTTCCATTTTATTGAGGATGAAGTGATTGTGGATACTGCTACCGGGTGTAGTGAAGTATATCTGACGCTGTATCATGACGCAAAGGAGGAGGTGGTGTCTTATACCAGGCGTGCCTACGCTTCCGTAGCTTTGCGGCAGTATGCGGCAGAGGGTATACAGAAGGTTATGGTTCATTTCAGTGTGCACACTTATTCCGGTGACATCAAGACTTACGATTTTGTTTATAACCCTGACTAAAATGAAATATTCGATGAAGACATTGTTCGCGGGTTTTTGCCTCGTTTTTACCACCCTCTTTTCCTGCCAGCAGAAGGAGGGACAGTTCAAGTCTGTTTCGGTAGATGACTTTTCCACATTGATAGCCAATCCGGAGGTGCAGCTTCTGGATGTGCGTACTGTTGCTGAATACTCGGAAGGACACGTGCCCCACAGTATCAATATCAATGTATTGGATGAGTCGTTTGAAACGATGGCCGACTCCACTCTGCAGAAGGACAAACCGGTTGCAGTATATTGTCGTAGTGGTAAGCGTAGTAAAAAGGCCGCTGCCATACTGAGCAAAAAAGGATATATAATCTATGACCTTGACAAAGGTTTCATCGGTTGGGAAGAAGCGGACAAAGAAGTGGAAAAGTAATAGCGGTGTAGCTGAAATGCATTTGCTATAATTTCTTTTTAGGCGAGGATTACGCGGATTTCACGGAAAAATTTAAGAAAAGAATCCGCGTTTTCCGCGTAATCCGCGCCTAAAAAGAATAAAGTAGTCTTGTCCTCTGGTTAGAGGCTTTCAAGCAGTCTCTTCAGCACCACTGTTGCTGAAATCTCCCGGTTGGCCGCTTCGGGGATTACGATGGACTGCGGGCTTTCTATCACATCATCCGTCACAATCATGTTACGTCGAACCGGCAGGCAGTGCATGAAGTAGGCATTGTTGGTAACGGCCATCTGGCGCTCGCCTACTGTCCAGGTGCGGTCTTTGCTCAATATTTGTCCGTAGTTGTCGCCTGTATAGGCCGCCCAGTTCTTGGCATAGACAAAATCGGCTCCTTCAAAAGCTTTCATCTGGTCATATTCTACGCGGGCATTTCCTACGAACTTGGGGTCGAGTTCATAACCTTCGGGATGTGTAATCACAAAGTCATAATCAGTTGCATTCATCCATTCGGCAAAGGAGTTGGGGACAGCCTGGGGCAATGGACGCGGATGTGGAGCCCATGTCATCACTACTTTGGGGCGTGCCGTCTTCTTATATTCCTCAATGGTTATCAGGTCGGCAAAACTCTGCAGCGGATGGCGTGTGGCAGCCTCCATGGAGAATACCGGCCGGCCGGAATGCTTGATGAACTGCTCCAGTATCACTTCGTTGTAATCGTCTTCCTTATTTTCGAAGCGTGCAAAAGAACGTACGCCGATGACGTCGCAATAGCAGCCCATCACGGGAATGGCTTCCAGTAAGTGTTCCGGTTTGTCACCGTCCATGATGACACCACGCTCTGTCTCCAGTTTCCAGGCTCCCTGGTTGATGTCCAGTACAATTACGTTCATGCCCAGATTCAATGCAGCCTTCTGTGTACTGAGGCGGGTACGCAGGCTGGAGTTGAAGAAAATCATCATCAGCGTTTTGTTACGTCCCAGTTCCACATATTTGAAACGGTCTTTTTTAATCTCGAATGCTTCGTCCAGTGCAGACTTCAGGTTACCGATGTCCTGCACGCAAGTAAAGTTCTTCATATTTACAGTCTTTTTAGTGTATCTATATCTTTGTTATTCGGCTGTCAAGGTCTGGTCTGTCCGGAACCTTCGATAATCCATTTGTATGTGGTGATTTCTTCCAGAGCCATCGGACCGCGGGCGTGTAGCTTCTGTGTGCTGATGCCGATTTCGGCACCGAGCCCGAATTGTGCGCCGTCGGTGAAAGAGGTCGGCGCATTGACGTATACACAAGCAGCGTCCACTTCCCGACAGAACCATTCGGCACGTGTCTTGTCGTCCGTAATGATGCATTCGCTATGTTTGGAACCGTACTTCCGGATATGTGCCAATGCTTCCTGGAAAGAATTCACGGTTTTAATGGCCATCTTGTAGTCCAGGAACTCTCTGCCGTAGCAGTCTTCAGTGGCAAGTCTCAACAGCTCGACGGGATATTTGTCACGCAGACTGTGGTAGGCGGGTTCATCGGCAAATATCTCTACATTGCTTGATTGCAGCGGCAGGCATAGGTCGGGCAAATTAGCCAGGCTGTCGGCTTCGATAATCAGGCAATCCAAAGCGTTGCATACACTGACCCGGCGTGTCTTTGCATTGGCAATGATAGATGGACCTATGCTTATATCGCCATAGCGGTCGAAGAACGTATGGCATACGCCGGCACCTGTCTCTATAACCGGTACTGTGGCATTCTGGCGTACGAAGTTTATCAGGCTGCTGCTGCCGCGCGGAATTATCAAATCTACATAATCGTTGGCATGCAGTAGTTCGGCAGTCGCCTCTCTGTCGGCAGGAAGCAGTTCCACGATATGTGTATCTACGTTGAAATGCTCCAGTACCTCGTGTATCACGCTGATTATGGCACGGTTGGAATAGTCTGCATCGCTTCCGCCTTTCAGAATACAGGCATTGCCGCTTTTAAGGCAGAGTGAGAATACATCGAAACTGACGTTGGGACGGGCTTCGTAGATAATGCCTATGACACCGAAAGGTACACTGACCCTTTTTATCTTCAATCCGTTGGGTAATACGTTCTCTTTAAGGACTTTTCCCAAAGGAGAAGGGAGGGCGGCTACGTTGCGGATGTCCGCAGCGATGTCCTGCAAACGGCTTTTTGTCAGTTTCAGGCGGTCGTATTTAGGGTCGGTAGAAGGCATACGCTCCAAATCCTTCTGGTTTTCACTCAGAATGAAGTCTGTTTTGTTTATGGCAGCGTCTGCAACAGCCAGTAATATTTGGTTGATTTCTTTGTCGCTCAACGCTAGCATGTTACGGCTGGCATCTTGTACGGCGACAAAAGTTTTGTTTAAGTTCATTTTCTTACTGAGTATAGAGTGATAAATATGCAAGTATGAATATCGTGGATAGTATCCGTCTGTGGCCTATTCTATATATAGGTAGTCGTAGTGCACTACGGGTTTCTTTCCATGTTTTCCCTTTGTTTCCCGTGCCTGGCTGGAGTCACAGTTGGCTTTTCCCACACCGATGGGTTTACCGCCGAAGTCGATAATCCGTACGATGTCGTCCTTCTCGAACTCGCCTATAACGTCAGTGATGCCTACCGGTAGGATGCTTACTGCTTTGTCCGAGAAGAGCAGTTCGGTGGCACAATGATTGATGTGTAGTTCGCCTTTGGCAAACCCTTCGCTGTGCGCAATCCATTTCTTGATGCTCGATACCGGTTCCGGAGACGGAATGAAACGGGTATAGTTTAATTCTTCATTATTCATTATTTTCACGAGGATGTTGTCCCGCTTCCCGTTGGCTATGATTACTGTGATGCCCTCATCCGCCACTTTGCGGGCAATGTTGGTTTTTGTCAGCATGCCGCCGCGTCCGAAGCTGGACTTGGAAGTTTGTATGTAGGAGGAGAGGTCTTTGCCTTGTTCTATTTCACGGATGACTTGAGACTCCGGGTCGGCGGGTGAACCGTTGTAGATGCCGTCTATATTGCTGAGAATGATTAGTGCCTGGGCATCCATCATGGAGGCTATCAGGCCGGACAGCTCATCGTTGTCGGTGAACATCAGTTCGCTCACGGAGATGGTGTCGTTCTCATTGACAATAGGAATGACGCCGTTCTCCAGCATTACGGTCATACAGTTTTTCTGGTTGAGGTAATGGCGGCGGGTGGAAAAGTTCTCTTTCATTGTGAGCACTTGTCCCACGGGGATGCCATGCTCCCGGAACAGCTCGTAGTAGCGGTTGATGAGTTTGGCCTGCCCTACAGCGGAAAAGAGCTGGCGCTGGTCTACGCTGTCCAACTTCTTGGTGGGGCGCACTTCACTACGTCCCGAAGCAACGGCTCCGGAAGAAACAAGTATTATTTCTATGCCGGCCTTGTGCAGCTCGGCTATCTGGTCCACCAAAGCGGACATACGGGTGACGTCGAGAGTGCCGTCACGACGTGTTAAAACATTGCTGCCTACCTTGACAGCAATTCTATTGAAATCAATCTCCATTTTCTCTCTTTTCGTATTCACGGACTACTTCCATGGCGGCTTCGTAGTCCTTCTCATTGACGAGAACGGAAACATCTACCGCAGTGGCAGGCAGTACAACGTTTACTACCATTCCGTCTTTTGTTACAGCTTCAATATCACTATTTCCCAGCAGGCTCTTTACGAGTTCTGCTTCCCACGGTGAACCGGTGAACACCTCAACGAGTTTGCTTTTGTCTTCTTCTTTCATGATGGTATGAATTTAGAGGTTTCTGTCTTACAAATATAACAAATGTTTTTGTTTTAATGTTTAATGCTGACGAATTTATAGTTCAATCCTCTCAACTCTTATCGATTCATTCAGGAAAGTAGAAGCCGATTCTGTGAATTTCTCCTCCGATTCCGTGGTGCGGTAGACGCATCTTCCACCTTTGGTACATTTTTTGTCCATTTCCGGATGGCGGTGAAGATAGTCTTTCAGGCTGTCTGCTACCAGTTCCCCCTGGGTGACGGTCGTGATGCCGTCGGGCATGTATTGCTGTATCTTGGGCAGCAGCAACGGGAAGTGCGTGCAGCCCAGAATGACGGTGTCTATCTGCGTGTCTTTGGCCAGCAGGTTGCCGATGTTTTTGCGTATGAAGTAGTCAGTACCCTCACCTTGTGCCTCATTGTTTTCTACGAGGGATACCCATAGAGGGCAGGCTTCACCGCTCACTTTGATGTCGGGGAAGAGTTTATGCACTTCCAGCGGATAGGATTCAGACTTGATGGTTCCTGCTGTGGCAAGCACTCCCACATGGCGGCTTTGGGTTATGTTCCCTATGCATTCTACGGTTGGGCGGATTACTCCCAACACACGACGCATTGGGTCGAGGCGGGGCAAATCATTCATTTGTATGTTGCGCAGGGCTTTTGCCGAAGCTGTATTGCATGCCAGGATGACGAGATGGCATCCCATCTCGAACAGTTTGGTGACTGCCTGTAAAGTGAATTCATAGACAATCTCGAACGAGCGGGTCCCGTAAGGCGCACGTGCGTTGTCGCCTAGGTAAATGTAGTCATATTGGGGAAGAGCTTCCCGTATCTTGCTTAGGATGGTCAGTCCGCCATATCCGGAATCGAATATTCCGATGGGACCGGCTGCAGAAGGTAATGTCTGTTTCATGCTTTCTAAAGACTATGTACCATGCAAAGATAATGCAAATTTCTCAGTAATGTATAAAAAATAAGCGCGGATAAAACTATCCGCGCTTGCTCTATCATAGATAATTCTATTATTTAATGCCCAATTGCGTTTTAACTTTGGCAGTTACATCGACGCTCTGTGCTCCTACGAATGGTATCGGGGTACGGGCCAAGTCGAAAATGTAGACAACACCTTCAGTTTTGCCGACAGCTTGGATGGCTTCGTCCAGTTTCTTATAGATGGGAGCCATAGCATCTTGCTGTGCTTTCTGCATGGACTGATAAGCTTCCTGTTGGAATTGTTCTTGGCGTTGGGCCATATCGTTTAATTCTTTCTGGCGTCTTTCAGCGATGTTTTTGGGCAAAGAATCTTGTTGGACAAGATATTCCTGATACTTCTTTTGGAATTCTTCGTTAGTGCGTTGCATTTCATCCTGATATTTTTTAGACATAGCATCAAGGTCGGCTTGAGCTTTGGTAAATTCAGGCATAACAGTGATTACTTCTTGAGAATTCATGTGAGCAAATTTAGCTTGCGCCATAGCTCCCAACGGGAGGGCGAACATAACTACGAGTAGTGCGATTTTTTTAAGCATAATGTTTATTATTTATTTGAATGATTATTCATTGGGGCAAATATAGCGCAAACTGAACGCAATACAAAATAAGCAAGCTTATTTTTAATCCTGAATGCAGTCTATATTCTGAAACAAATGTATGAAATTAATTTGAATATCCCAGTTTTGCAAGTACTTCATTGCTGACGTCAATACTCGGCGAGGCAAAAATGATACTTGATGCGGAAGCACGGTCTACAACTACCGCATATCCGTTCTGTGTCGCAATTTCCTTTACAGCATTGTATATTTCATCTTGAATGGGTTGCATCAGACTTTCACGTTTTTTATACAGTTCGCCTTCCGGACCGAAGTATTTGCGGCGCAGTTCGGCTGCTGATTTCTCTTTAGCGACAATCTCTTCTTCCTTTTTACCTCTCTGTGTTTCAGAAAGGGAAGCAATCTGAGACTGATAGTTCTTGTACAGAGTCTTGGCTTCTTCGGAAATCTTTTCGACTTCACTCTGCCATTGTCTGGAGGCTTGCTCCAGTTGTTCATTGGCACGTTCGTAGGCAGGAATATTTTCCAGGATATATTCCATGTCAATCAAGGCGAACTTCTGTGCATTGGCTGTTATACTTACTGCAAACAGCGTAAAAAGGATCAATAAACTCTTCTTCATAACGATACTGCATTAATTGTCAATTATCAATTGTCCATTGCTTAGAATTCCTGTCCCAGGATGAAGTGGAACTGGCTGCCGCCATATTGCGAGGAACCCATTATTTTGTCGAAACCGTAAGCCCAGTCGATACCCATCATACCGATCATCGGGAGGAAGATGCGGACACCGACACCGGCTGAACGTTTCAATTCGAACGGGTTGAACTTATTGACATCATGCCATGCATTACCGGCTTCCACAAACGTTAACGCATAAATACTGGTACTTGTTTCGAGCATCAAAGGATATCTTAATTCCAGTCCGAGACGTGTATAGGCATAACCTTCAGAACCGTATGGAGTCAATGAGCTGTTCTCATAACCACGGAGGGCGATACTTTCTGTAGCATAGCTGGAGTAGCCGGTCATACCGTCACCACCCACGTCAAACGTTTCGAACGGAGACTTTTTGTATTTGTTGTAGTGTCCCAGCAAACCGAATTCTACACGTCCCATCAGCACCGGAGTACGTTTGACGGTAATCGGGTCCATCAACGGGATGTAGACTTTGGATTTGAATTTCCACTTGTGGTATTCAATCCACTTGTGCATCTTGTTCATGTCTTCCTGGCTGCTGGTGCTGTACTTGCTGTAATCGGTACCGTCGAACAGAGAGAAAGGCGGTGTGATTTGTGCAGACAACGAGAACTCGGAACCTTGGCGCGGATAAATCGGGTTGTCGATAGAGCTACGGGACAAGGTCAGGTTGAGGCTGAGGTTATTACACTTACCGTTGGTAACCGGGAAGTACTGCCAGTCACTCAGAACATAACGTTGGTAAGACAACTCGGCTGTGAACTGGAAGTAGTCATCCGGCCACTTCAAACGCTTACCGAACATCACTGCAAGACCATACATCTGGATAGATTTGTCCGGGTCGTAATAATTCTCGTAGTTGTTGTAATTGCCGTAGTTGTACATACCGTAGCCATACATACCGCTATAATAGCTGTTGTAATAGCTGTTCATGTAGGCTGAATTGTAATAACGGCTACTGATGTCGGTCTGGCGGGAATAGAAAGCCGATACGGAGAATGCATTCGGGCGTTTACCGCCAAACCACGGGTCGTAGAATGAAACGCTGTATGACTGATAGTATTTGGCATTGGTCTGGCCGCTGATGGTCAATGTCTGACCATCGCCTTGCGGGAGGATACCGCGGTAGTTCTCACCCGGATGCAGCAGGTTGGACAGAGAGAAGTTGGTGAACTTCAGGCTTAACTTACCGATAATACCCGTTTGTCCCCAACCGGCGGAGAACTCTACCTGGTCGTTGGCTTTGGATACAAGGTCATAACCGATGTCTACCGTGCCGTCTTCCGGTCTCGGCTGGATGTCGGGCTGGATTTGTTCGGGGTCGAAGTGTCCCATCTGCTGGATTTCACGCATGGAACGCATCAGGTCTTCACGGCTGAAGAGTTCGCCCGGACGGGTACGGAGTTCACGGCGTACTACGTTTTCATACAAACGGTCGTTACCGTTGATGCTGACTTTATTGATGGTAGCCTGGCGACCTTCGTAGATACGCATTTCCAGGTCGATGGAGTCGCCCACGATGTTTACTTCCACCGGTTCGAGGCTGTAGAACAGATAACCGTTGTTGTAGTAAAGGTTACCGATGGCATCGTCATCGGTCATTGTACGCTCTTCAAGTAACTTTTGGTTGTAGACATCACCCTTCTTCATCTGGAGGAGGAAGTTCAGTTGTTCGGAAGGATACAGTGTGTTACCTACCCAGGTTACATTGCGGAGATAGTATTTCTGTCCTTCCTCAATCTGCATGAAGATGTCTACCGTGCGGTCATCGTAGGGCTTGATACTGTCTGTCACGATGATGGCGTCACGATAACCCAGTTCGTTGTATTTGTCGATAATCAGCTGTTTGTCCGCTTCGTAGTTGTCCTCAATGAATTTCTTGGTGCGGAACAGATTGAGCAGCTTGCCCTTTTCGTTTGTTTTCTTCATCACACGCTTCAGCTTCTTGGTCGTGAGGGCCTCGTTGCCTACAATGGTGATTTGATGTACTTTCACTTTCTCCTTCTTGTCGATGTCGATGTTGACAATCACTTCATTCTTCTTTTCCGGATCATCACGTTGGGTGATGATTACATCTGCATTCTTGAAGCCCTTGTCGTCAAAATAGCGCTTTATCAAGGTCTTGGCGCGGTCCACCAGATTAGGTGTAATCTGACCGCCCTTTATCATGCCGATTCTGCTTTCCAGGTCTTCACGCTCTGACTTCTTCACACCGTTGTAGCGTATGTCGGAAACACGCGGACGCATGGTCAGATGAATGGTCAGCCAAATTTGGTCGCCTTCAATCTTGTCTGCTGTAATTTCCACGTCAGAGAACAGACCGTGGCGCCAGTAGCGCTTACAAGCTTGTGTAATCTCGTCACCCGGCACGGTGATAGTCTGCCCTTTGGATAGTCCGGACAATCCGACAATTACATAATCCTCATAGTTCTGGGCTCCTTCGACCTTAATGTCGGCTATTTCATACTTCTTGGGTGTTCCCGAATAGAGTATAACCGGCTTTTCGGTTTCATCGGTGTTGTTTACGTCCTGTGCTGCTGTTGTCAGTGCGCAGCCGAAAAGGCAGACAAACGTTACGAGTATGGAGAAAATACGATAGTGCATCTTTTTATTTACTATTTTACAATTTACTATTTACTATTTGTGTGTCCGGTGATTAATTGATTTGCTCGCTGGTCTTGCCGAACCTGCGTTCGCGTTTCTGATAGTCACATATGGCTTTGCGTAATTCTTCTTCACGGAAGTCGGGCCAATAGGTATCACAGAAATAAAGTTCCGAATAGGCGCATTGCCAGAGCATGTAGTTACTAAGGCGGAGCTCTCCTCCGGTACGTATCAGCAGGTCGGGGTCGGGCATGAAGTGGGTTGTCAGATGACGGGATATGAGCTCACTGTCGATTTGTTCGGGTTTCAGCTCACCTTTCTGTACCAGGTCGGCTATTTGCCGGGCAGCTTCCGTTATTTCCCAGCGGGAAGAGTAGCTCAATGCCAGTACCAGGCACATTCCCGTGTTGTGGGAGGTGTGTGCCACGCAAGTGTTGAGCCGTTGCTGTACGTTGGCAGGCAGTTTTTCAATATCTCCTATTACCCGGAAACTGATATTGTTCTTCATGAACGTCTCTTCCTCTATGGAGTCGAAGAGCAATCCCATCAAGGCGGCTACCTCGTCCGACGGACGATTCCAGTTCTCGGTAGAGAACGTATATAAAGTAAGGTATCTGACTCCTAATTTAGCGGCTTCCTCTGCAATGACGTGCACAGTCTCTGCGCCGGCCTGATGTCCATAGCTGCGTTCGTGTCCACGCTGCTTGGCCCACCGTCCGTTACCGTCCATGATAATCGCCACGTGCTGGGGTATCCGGTTTAGATCGATTTCTTCCTTATATGACATCATTATTATTGTATTTCGAAGCCCAATCTGTTAAGACGTCCGCGCCATACTTCATTCTTGGTGCCGTTACCGCCGAATATCACCCAAATGAAGTCCCGTTTGTCTGCCGGGGCCACAGTTTTGTCTTTCGTCGGTTCCACTATAATGGAGTACGCGCCTTTCCCTTTGAATTCCTGGGGTAGCAGGAACTTGGTTTCTGTCTTGCTCCACGCAATGCCTGTGATGGAGTTGTAGATGGCGTCAAGTTCTCCTCCAAAGCAATAGAACATGTCGCCATAGTACATAATGGCAGGGTTGACCATGCCGGGACAAGATGTGTCGTACACCGTGTTAGCCAGGCTTGCCCAGCCTTTGCCGTCCAATGAGAACCAGGGTATTGTCTCTTGTTCGTTGGCCAGCGGCATTCCTGCCAGAACCACCTTCTCTACACCATTGCCGGTGTTGGTCTGGGTGGTGGATATGTTTTCGGTAGGGAATCCTGCCGGGACTTCCTCAAGGGTAAGGTTGTCAGCCGTGTTTTCCGCTTCCCAATTCTTTCCGTCTTTACAGATGTTGAAATATTGCTTTCCGTTGATTTCCACAATACCCGAGAGCCGGTCGGAGAAACCATTGATGAGGACTATGACATTGTCTCCCAATGTAGTGACTTCTGTCCAGGCGCCGCCGTTGGTAGAGCTGAATACTCTTTTGCTTTCTGTAACCATATAAAGCGCATTGTTATACTCTACGGCAGATGTCAGCTTTACGTCTGAGGGGAGGTTGCTGACATTGACTTTACTCCAGTTGTATTTATCGGGCGCAGTCGATGTCTTGTAAGCAGTACTGTTGGAAGTGTAGACAAATAGTTCGTCTCCCAGTACAACCGCTTTTTGCTGACCTAAATTGATGGTATTGGAGAATATATTCCCCCTTTTCTGCATGTCTGTCCATACGAGTGAGTCCGGGTCTTGCAGGTGTACATTAACTTTCAATTTATATTCGCGGACTGTAACACCGTCGGCGGCATGTGCTTTGAACAGCATGCCGGCATCGTTATTCATGGCGGGTCTCAAATCCACGGAGTCCGACATGACGAATACCGTGTCGGTAGGCGAGCCTGAAGTTATCCAACCGGTAACGGTCATAGTATCAATCAGAATACGGTCAATGATGGTATCTGAACCTACGGGCAATGAATCTCTGTTATAGATGAGTCTATTGAGCTGGTCAATTGTAAATTTGTAATGTTTGCCATGTATGGTATCGATACCAAAAGCATGTATAGTAGCATCGGAGCTGAATTCATAATTGTCGTCAGAGTCAAGGCATGAACTTAGAGCAAATGACACAATAAGAAAACTCACAATTACTGATAGAAACTTTATTCTCATTTTGAAAGTTAGTGTTTATTTACAAGTTGCAAAAATAGGAACATTTTTTTCTATAAACAGCTTTACGGGGAAGTTTTATATAAAATTATAGATAATATCCCCCTTTTTCTCGATAAAAAAGCCCTGAAATGAGGCTATTGACTGTTTCTTGAGGCCGTATAATGGCGAAAACTCCTGCCGAAAGAATACTCTGTTGCAAATGGATATCCGTCACTGATTTCGGGTGCTTTGACGCCGGAATGAAGAAGGTGCGGAGCTTCTTCCACAAAGATTTCGTCCCACAATCCGGCATCAATGAAGGATTGGAGCGTTTGGCTGCCACCCTCTACCAAAAGGGATTGTAATCCGCGTGTATACAGCATTTCCATGATTTCGGGGAGTATATTCTGCCGGTAGTCGCTGACTGGCAGATATTCTACATTCGGTAGCGGAGCGTGCGGGATTTCTGTAAAAACGAGGGTCGGCACGCTACCGTCAAATAGGTGAAGGCTGGGGGATAGCTTTTGTTGCCGGTCCAGCACGATACGTACCGGTGAACGACCATACCAATGGCGGACATTCAGGCCGGGATTGTCCAGTTCAGCCGTACGGGTACCTACTAATATGGCACTGTGCTCTGCCCGTTTCTTGTGTACCAGCATCGAAGTCAGCGGGCTGGAGAGGATAACCGGTTTACCGTCCGTGCGGGAGTAATCGATATATCTGTCAGAAGATTCCGCCCATTTTAGGGTGATGTAGGGGCGTCGCAAAGTATGGAAAGTGATGAACCTGCGGATGAGCTGCCGACATTCTGTTTCCAGCACTCCGACAATAACTTCACGTCCGGCATCCTTCAGTTTCTGTATGCCCCGGCCCGCAACCTTAGAAAAAGGGTCCCGGCACCCGATGACGATGCGTGGAATCTGCTTCTCGATGATGAGGTCTGCACAAGGAGGAGTTTTGCCATAGTGCGAACACGGTTCCAGGCTGACATAGATGGTGGAACGTTTCAGCAGGGACGTGTCTTTCACGGAACGGATGGCGTTGACCTCGGCGTGGGCTTCTCCACAGCGCACATGGTATCCCTCGCCTATGATTTTCCCGTCACATACTATTACCGCTCCCACCATCGGGTTGGGTGCTGTATTGCAAAGTCCGTTTTGTGCCAGTTGGATGCATCGCAGCATATATTTCTCTTCTTCTGAATTCATATCCTTGCTTGTCTTTTGGTTGAATAATCAAAATTAATGATTACTTTTGCAGCCCGAATAAAACCGGACTCCGAATGAATGTAACCGTTTCACATATCCGCAGTGCTTTGCAGGAGTGCTATCCTCCCCGGGAGGCAGCCAATCTTTCCCGTATTGTCTGCTGTGAAATGTTAGGTCAGAGTCATATTGACTATTACCTGGGCAAAGATATGATTTTATCTCCAAAGGATGAAAAGGAATTGGAAAGCATTCTTTCCCGTCTGTGCAATTTTGAGCCCATACAGTATGTGCAGGGTACTGCCCGTTTCCTGGGACGTACTTTTCGGGTGGCTCCGGGGGTGCTTATTCCCCGTCCCGAAACGGAAGAACTGGTGGAGAGGATGCTGGAGGAAGTCGCTCCGGCTTCCCGTATTCTCGACATTGGCACTGGAAGTGGGTGTATTGCCGTCACTTTGTCTAAAGAGTTGCCGGAAGCGGAAGTAACTGCTTGGGACATTTCCGGAGAAGCTCTTGCCATAGCCGGCGACAATAACCGCCTTTTGCAGACCTCCGTACAATTTGTACAGCGTGATGTCCTGACGTATCAACCGGCTGAGGATGAGTACTTTGATGTAATCGTCAGTAATCCGCCTTATGTTACGGAAACAGAAAAGAAGGACATGGAGCCAAATGTCTTGAACTGGGAACCTTCGGGAGCTTTGTTTGTTCCAGACAGCGACCCGCTCCGTTTCTATCGGCGTATAGGTGAACTGGGACGGAGCATGCTGACGGCCGGCGGCCAACTCTATTTTGAAATCAACCGGGCATTTGGAGAAGCTGTCGCTTCGATGCTTCGCAAGCAAGGCTATGCGAATGTCCGTATCCGAAAAGATATTTCCGGCAACGACCGGTACGTAATTGCAGAACGATGATAGAAATAACTGAAACTGAAGCTTTGAACAGAGTGGCGGCATATTGCTCCACTGCCGAGCATTGCCGGGCAGAGATTGCGGAGAAACTGCAACGCTGGGGCATTGCCTATGATGCCATAGACCGTATCATCAACCGTCTGGAACAAGAGAAGTACATTGATGAAGAGCGCTTCTGCCGTGCTTTCATCAACGACAAATACCGTTTTGCCAAATGGGGCAAGATGAAGATAGGGCAGGCGCTCCAGTTGAAAAAGATATCTTCATCTGTCTATTGGCCCTATTTGAACGAGATTGATGAGGAGGAATACCACGCCGTCTTGCAGAAACTGCTGGCGGCAAAGCGTAAAAGCGTCCGTGCCGAAAGTGAGTATGAGTTGAATGGCAAACTGGTGCGTTTTGCCTTGAGCAGGGGGTTCGAAATGAAGGATATATGTCGTTGCATAGAGGTTTCTGAGGAAAATGACTACTCCGAATGAAAATTATCGGCTTTCTCTTTTTTATTCTCATTCTGTTTCCGTATTTTTGTGCCATATTTATCATATATAGATTAGTTTTGCTATGAAAACTTTAGAAAGATTGTTTGCAGAGAAGTTGCTGAAGATAAAAGCGATTAAACTACAACCGGCTAACCCGTTCACTTGGGCATCCGGATGGAAGTCTCCGTTTTATTGTGATAACCGCAAAACCCTTTCTTATCCTTCTCTCCGTAATTTCGTAAAGATTGAAATTACGCGTCTGATTTTGGAACGTTTCGGACAGGTGGATGCCATTGCCGGTGTGGCAACGGGAGCTATTCCGCAAGGTGCCTTGGTGGCCGATGCATTGAACTTGCCGTTTGTATATGTACGCTCCACTCCGAAAGACCATGGACTGGAGAATTTGATTGAAGGTGAACTTCGTCCCGGTATGAAGGTGGTAGTCGTGGAAGATTTGATTTCTACGGGTGGAAGCAGCTTAAAGGCTGTAGAAGCTATCCGCCGTGACGGATGTGAGGTCATCGGTATGGTGGCTGCCTATACTTATGGTTTCCCGGTTGCCGAAAAGGCTTTCAAGGATGCCAAAGTGCCTTTGGTGACGCTGACCAATTACGAGGCTGTGATGGAAGTGGCACTGCGTACGGGCTATATCGAGGAAGAAGATGTGGAGACTCTGAATGAATGGCGTAAAGACCCTGCACATTGGGAATCTGGAAAATAAGAACTTATTTGTAAAAATGTTAATATGGATAAAAGAGCCATTCGGATAGATTCTGTCCGGATAGTTCTTTTTTCTTTTTGAATACGATTGATTATGACGAAATTTGAGAGTGGAGTGAAAGTTGTACCGGCTTCACAAGAAGCTGTTTATGAAAAGCTTTCCGACCTGAGCAATCTGGAGAAGGTGAAAGACCGTTTGCCTGAAGACAAAGTGAAGAACTTGAGTTTTGATGCGGAGAGCATGACGATAGAGGTGGCTCCCGTAGGAAAGATTACGTTGCAGATTGTGGAGAAGGAACCTTGCAAGTGTATCAAGTTTGCAACAACCACTTCACCGCTGCCCTTCAATCTGTGGATACAGATTGTACCCGTCACCGAAACCGAATGTAAAATGAAACTGACCATCGGCATGGATATAAATCCGTTTATGAAGACCATGGTGCAGAAACCCTTGCAGGAAGGATTGGAGAAGATGGCAGATATGTTGGCGATGATACAATATTAATCACTAACCATTAATCATTAGAAACAACGTGGCTCAGAAACTTTGGGAAAAATCCGTTCAGGTAAATAAGGATATCGAACGCTTCACGGTAGGCCGTGACCGTGAAATGGACCTTTATTTGGCAAAGCACGATGTGCTGGGTTCCATGGCGCACATCACGATGCTCGAAAGCATTGGCTTGTTGACGAAGGAAGAACTGCGGCAATTACTGGCCGAATTGAAGGAAATCTATGCGATGGCCGAGCGTGGAGAATTTGTGATAGAAGAGGGAGTGGAAGACGTTCACTCACAAGTGGAACTTATGCTGACGCGCAACTTGGGTGATATAGGTAAGAAAATACACAGCGGACGTTCGCGCAACGACCAGGTGTTGCTCGATTTGAAGCTCTTTACCCGTGCAGAGATAAAGGAAGTGGCAGAGGCTGTGGAACAATTGTTCCATGTGCTGGTTATGCAGAGCGAACGCTACAAGGATGTACTGATGCCGGGTTATACACACTTGCAGATAGCCATGCCGTCTTCTTTCGGACTTTGGTTTGGGGCATACGCCGAGAGCCTGGTGGACGATATGATGTTCCTTCAGGCAGCTTTCAAGATGTGCAACCGCAATCCTTTGGGTTCTGCTGCGGGATACGGTTCCTCGTTCCCGCTGAACCGTACGATGACTACCCGTCTTTTGGGATTTGATTCCCTCAACTACAACGTAGTGTATGCCCAGATGGGGCGTGGCAAGATGGAGCGTAATGTAGCTTTCGCCCTTGCCAGTGTGGCCGGAACCATATCGAAATTGGCTTTTGACGCATGTATGTTCAACAGTCAGAACTTCGGTTTTGTGAAGCTGCCGGACGATTGCACTACCGGCTCCAGCATCATGCCTCACAAGAAGAACCCGGACGTCTTTGAACTGACGCGTGCCAAGTGCAACAAACTGCAATCCCTTCCCCAGCAGATTATGATGATAGCCAACAATCTTCCTTCCGGCTATTTCCGTGACTTGCAGATTATCAAAGAGGTCTTCCTGCCTGCTTTTCAGGAACTGAAAGACTGTCTGCAGATGACGACTTACATTATGAATGAAATCAAGGTGAACGAACATATTCTTGATGATGACAAGTATCTGCTTATTTTCAGTGTGGAGGAAGTCAACCGCTTGGCACGTGAAGGGATGCCTTTCCGCGATGCCTACAAGAAGGTGGGACTGGATATTGAAGCCGGAAACTTCTCGCACAGCAAAGAGGTGCACCATACCCATGAAGGCAGTATCGGAAACCTTTGCAACGATGAAGTCTCTGCCCTGATGCAGAAAGTGGTAGATGGTTTCAATTTTGAGACCATGCAAGCTGCGGAGAAAGAGTTGCTGGGCAGGTAAAAGGTTCTGCGGGTTCAAGTCCCGCTGCGAGTACTGTACTTTTATAAAAAAAAATTTGGCAGAAACGGGAAAACTGTTTATCTTTGCACCCGTTCTCCAAATGCGGAAATAGCTCAGTTGGTAGAGCATAACCTTGCCAAGGTTAGGGTCGCGAGTTCGAGTCTCGTTTTCCGCTCTCTTTTCCCTTTTTAGGATGCTCGAATGGTGGAATGGTAGACACGAAGGACTTAAAATCCTTTGGCCATTGCGGCTGTGCGGGTTCAAGTCCCGCTTCGAGTACTCGATTAAGCTCTGTGAATCATTGATTTGCAGAGCTTTTTCTTTATAAGCTCTTGATATGAAAGACCGTTTCCCTATAGCGAACAAAGTGTTTCCCTTAATAGAACAAGTTGTTTCATTATGGCGAACACTTTGTTTCCCTTAACAGAACATTTCGTTTCATCATATGAAAACAGACTGTTTTTCCTTATTGGAACAAACTGTTTCTCTATACTTGAACAAAGTGTTCATCTCTGTGAACTAACAAACTAACTATAATACTATAGTAGATGATATGCGCGTGGCACTTGGTAATATGTGCTTGCAGATGAAATAAAAGAATCTATATAAATAGCCTCCTCTTTATTGTTCAGAACAGCTTGGGGCGTTTGTTATTGAACCGATAGCCGATACCCAACATCAGATAATTGGGCTCATGAAATTCCCGGAGGTTATATCCTATATGGAGATACGAATTGCGTGTTACGTCTATTTTCAGGGCAAGAATCTGATAGAAAGACTTCATGTCACCGCCGCCGTGCAGAACATTGGCTCCCAGACCGATACCTACCGTGAAGTAAGGCATGACAAATTCTCCGCGGGCAGATAAGCCTAATGCCATCTGCTTCTTGGCGGGCGGAGTATAGAAGCCGTTCTCTTCTTCGTACGATTCTTTCATGTTCGCACTGTGGTCGTATACGCCGTCCAGCGCCACACCGGCACGGAATTTATAGCCGAAGTTGTACATGGGTGCAAAGCTGAAACCGAACACGTTGTAAGTGCCGGGTGCGGGTACCTGGCCACTACTGCCCTCATGGGCCACTGCTTTCTTTCGCCAGGAGCCGAACAAAGTCAGGTCGTAGCTGACGTGGCGGGGGAATGGAGGAACGATAGGGCGTTGCCATGATTGGGCGAGCTCATCCGCTCTGCGGTTAAAGTTATATACCAACCCCACTTTGCAGTCCACCGTGTTCAGACCGGAGTTGGGATATTGGGTATTTCCGTTGGAAAAGTGGCTTCCGGTAGTTCCTATCATCAGGTCGAACTTGGGGGAGAGTGCCCACTTTAAGTAGAGGTTCACATTGAGATAGGCATTCACTTTCGAGCCGATAATCTGGTTCTCCGGGTTGTCATATTCATCGTAGGGTTTCCAGCCGAACGATGCGCCGAAGTTCCATTCATAGTTCAAGGATATGCGGGGGCTGAATTGGGCGATGCGTCCCCCTTGAAACAGATAGACCGCCAGCGGGTTGCCCAGCTCTTCCGGATTGCCGAAGTTGAAATAGCCGACTCCAATCCCTTGATAGGCTCCTATATAAGCCTGGTCGGCAACGGTGTGGGGACGGAGCTGGAAGGAGTATTTCAGATGGCCGGCATAGGCATTTTTCATGGCCTTGTATTGGTGGTTGGAGTACTCCAGAAAAGGGCTGGTCTGAAAAATATAGCCAGCACGCCCTTCTACGCCTAATCTGTGGATGAAGCGCTGTGAGAAAGGGAGTGTATCCCGTTTGTATTCCGAATGACTATCGGATGTCCATTGTTGGGCGTATATTGTATCAGACAAGAAAAGTACCGCTCCTAAGAAAGCCAGTATTTTCCATATCTGCGTTCTATTTTTCATATGCCGTGTCGGTCTTTCTTGTTTATAAATGTTCCAAGTGAAGTTTAATTTCGTGCAAATATAGTTCTTTTCTCCTTTTGGTATTCACAATGAGACAACTATTTGTAAAAAGAGGGGGTAAAACGGAAATCGTCAATAGAATGGCCGACTTCGGTTTTATCCCCTCCTTATTCATTCACCCGGATGTTGTCTTATGATTCAGATACTGGGTGGCGAGTATTATTTCCGGTCGTTCTCCCGGATTTCCACACGGCGGATTTTCCCGCTGATGGTTTTGGGGAGCTCATCAACAAATTCGATGACACGCGGGTATTTGTAGGGAGCCGTCACTTTCTTCACATGGTTCTGCAACTCCTTGACAAGCTCTTCTTCGGCGCGTGCCTTGTACTCTTTTGCCAACACAATCGTAGCTTTTACCACTTGGCCGCGGATTTCATCGGGCACACCGGTAATGGCACATTCCACTACGGCTGGGTGGGTCATCAATGCACTTTCCACTTCGAACGGGCCGATGCGATAACCGCTACTTTTGATAACGTCGTCGGCGCGGCCCACGAACCAGAGGTAGCCGTCTTCGTCCTTCCAGGCTACGTCTCCCGTGTAGTAAATGCCGTTGTTCCATGCCTCGTGGGTACGGTTGGCATCGCGGTAGTATTCCTTGAACAATCCCAGCGGTTTGCCTTTGTCGGTACGGATTACAATCTGTCCCTGCTCACCGGCTTCCACAGAACGGCCGTCGTTGTCTATCAGGTCTACGTCGTATTGCGGATTGGGCAATCCCATGCTGCCGGGTTTCGGTTCCATCCAGGGCATGGTGGCGACGGTGAGGGTCGTTTCGGTCTGTCCGAAACCCTCCATCAACTTGATGCCCGTCAGTTTCTTGAAGGTCTCGAATACAGCGGGGTTCAAGGCTTCTCCGGCGATGGTGCAGTATTCCAGGCTGGATAGGTCGTACTTCGTAAGGTCTTCGTGAATGAGGAACCGGAAGATGGTGGGCGGTGCACAAAGCGACGTGACGTGATAATCCTGTATCTTCTCCAGTATGGCTGCGGGAGTGAACTTCTCGTGGTCGTATACAAATACGTTGGCACCGGCAATCCATTGTCCGTAGAGCTTGCCCCACACGGCTTTTCCCCAACCGGTGTCGGCAATGGTGAGGTGTAGGCTGCTCTCTTTCAGGTTGTGCCAGAAGCTGCCGGTGACGATATGTCCCAACGGATAGGTGAAGTCGTGGGCCACCATTTTGGGCTCTCCGGTAGTACCGCTGGTGAAGTACATCAGGGAGATGTCATCGTTCGTGTTCGGATGTTCCGGTTTCACGAAAGGAGCGGCGGCCTCGATACCTTTGTGGAAGTCTTCGAATCCTTCGGGAGCTTCCGGCCCGACGCTTACGAGGCGTTTCACAGAAGGAGACTCTGGCATAGCTGCCGTGATATGGTCGGTGATGACGCTTTCGCCGGCACAGACTATCATTTTAATGTCTGCGGCGTTGCAGCGGTATACGATGTCTTTCTTCGTCAGCAGGTGGGTGGCGGGAATCACCACTGCACCGAGTTTGTGCAGTGCCACAATGCTGAACCAGAATTCATAACGGCGTTTCAGTATCAGCATCACCATGTCTCCGTGCCCGATGCCGAGGCTTTGGAAATAGGAAGCCGTCATGTCTGTGTACCGTTTCATGTCGGCAAAGGTAAACTGCCGGCATTCGCCCTGGTCATTGGTCCACAACAGTGCGGGTTTGTCGGGCTGCTCGGCTGCCCAGGCATCCACTACGTCGTAGCCGAAGTTGAAATTCTCCGGTACGTTTATCTTCAAGTTCTTGATGAAGTCCTCCTGTGAGGTGAAGGATGTTTGAGATAAAAATCTTTCTACCATAACTTTATTACATGATTACTGCCAGGAATTTTACAGTCTTTCCGTCAAGCGCCTTCATGCCGTGCGGCAGTTTGGAGTTGAAGTATAGACTGTCTCCTTCGTTTAAGATTAAGTCTTTGCCGTCGATGCTGACCATCATACGGCCTTCCAGTACGAGGTTGAACTCCTGACCGGTATGGCTGTTGTAATGTATCGGCTCGCTGTCCGGTTTCGGTTCTACGGTCACGATGAACGGGTCTGCCGTGCGGTTGATGAAACCGGCTGCCAGCGATTGGTATTTATATGCCTTGGTACGTTCTATACTGGTTCCTTTTCCGGCACGTGTCAGGAAGTAGGAGCTCATTTTGGGCTCTTGCCCAAACATCAGTGCGTCCAGTGATATGCCGTAGTGCCGTGCTATCTTCTGCAGCATGCTGACCGAGATGTCGAATTCTCCGGTTTCGGCCAGACGGTACTCTTCTGCAGAGATGTCGCAGTCGCGGGCGATATCGTCGGCAGTCAGTTCCAATACGTCACGCAGTCCGCGCAGGCGTTCGGCTATTTGTCTGATTTGTTCGTCCATAATTATATTTTTTTAATGGGTTGTTATTAAAGTGTGGCAATGTGCCAATAGGCTGCACAATGTTTAATTATACCGTAGCTCATAGGCATATCGGGACATCGTTACATTAGCACATTAAATATCATTTACTCGCTTTGATGGCTTTAATCACAGTGGAGGTGAATCCTTCATGTTCCAGCTCGTTGATTCCCTTGATGGTAATTCCTCCGGGGGTACACACCTTGTCAATCTCAACACTGGGGTGCGTGTCGTTGTTCAGAATCAGCTCGGCTGCCCCTTTCACGGATTGTGCCACCATGCGCATGCCGTCTTTGGGATAGATACCCATTTCAACGCCGGCCTGCATGGCTGCCTGGATATACTTAAGCACGTAGGCGATGCCGCAGGAAGTCATGGCAGTGGTTGCCGCAATCTTTTCTTCGGGAATGAGCATGGCGAGTCCCATCTGGTTGAAAATGTCCAGCATCAGTTGCTCCTGCTCCTTGGTGGCATTGCGGCTGGCGATGAGTGTCATGCTTTCCATCTCGCTGATGGCGGTATTGGGAATAAGACGGAACATGGTCATTTCTTTGTCTGCTACATAGTGTGTCAGCTCTTCAAAAGGAATGCCGGCTGCAACGGATATAAGAATCTCTGTGCCTTTTAGTTCCAGTTCCTTTATCACTGGCTCCATCAGCCATGGCTTCACGGCAAAGATTATCATATCTGCACCGGCTGCCGCTTCCTGGTTGTCATTGGTCACTTGCAATGCGGGGAATTCTGCCTTCAGCTTGTCCAGCTTGCCCTGGGTGGGGTTGGAGACAATGATGTTACCGGCAGGGATGATTGTTCCTTTTGCCAGCCCTCGGGCAATGGCTCCCCCCATATTTCCTGCACCGATAATTGCTGTTTTCATATCTTTTTGTTGTTAAAAGAGTTGTTTTGCTGGCAAAGGTAGATAAATTTTCTACAAAAAAACGACCGAGAGAGAAAGGTATTCTGCTTTTCGGTCGTTTCTTTTGCTGGCTGATTATTTGTGTCAAATATTAAAGTACTTTCTTGAAGCGTTCCAAGAATTCCTTTGCTTCATCCATGCCGAGGCACAGAGGCGGCAGCAGGCGAAGTACATTCGTACCGCTTACACCGGTGAATACATGCTGCTCTTTCAGTAGTCTTAGGCGCAGTTCCTTGATGGGTTCTTCAAATTCCAGCCCTATCATGAGTCCGCGTCCGCGAACGTCCTTGATTTGAGGGAATTTCTTTAGTTCCGTTATCAGGAAGTTGCCGACTTGGGCTGCATTCTCTATCAGGTTTTCCTGCTCTATCACATCCAGCACGGCAAGGGCGGCACTGCAAGCCAGGTGGTTTCCGCCGAAAGTGGTTCCAAGTTGCCCGTATACCGGTGTAAACATTGGGCTGATGAGTACGCCTGCCATCGGGAAACCATTGCCGATGCCTTTTGCCACGGTGACGATGTCGGCTTTGATGCCGTTGTACTGATGGGCGAAGAACTTGCCGCTGCGTCCGTAGCCGCTTTGGATTTCATCGAGAATCAAGACCGTGTTGTGTTCCGTACAAGTCTGGCGGAGAGCCTGCATGAATTCGTCTGTCGGCAGTTGGATGCCGCCTACACCTTGTATGCCTTCGATAATCACTGCGCAGACATCTCCTTTGGACAATTCGGCCTTCATGGCTTCGATGTCGTTCAACGGGAGGTAGGTGACGTGCCCGCAGTTGTTGATGGGAGCGATGATTTTAGGATTGTTCGTTACTTCCACCGCCAGTGAGGTACGTCCGTGGAATGCTTTTGAGAAGGATATCACACGGGTACGGCCATTGTAGAAAGAGGCGAGTTTCAAGGCGTTTTCATTGGCTTCGGCACCGCTGTTGATGAGGAAGAATGAGTAGTCGTCATAGCCACAGACTTTTCCCAAGCGTTCTGCCACTTGCTGTTGCAGCTTGTTAATTACTGAGTTTGAGTAGAATCCTAACGTAGCAACTTGGTTACTCACCATCTCTACATAATGTGGATGTGCATGTCCGATTGAGATGACTGCATGGCCACCGTAGAGGTCGAGGTATTCGGTACCGTTCTCGTCCCATACATGGCAGCCTTTTCCTTTGACGATGTTGATGTCAAAGAGAGGGTATACGTCGAATAAATTCATTTTTTTTAGAATGCAGAAGGTTTCAACCGTAATCCTACGGTCTCTTCCAGGTTAAACATTAAATTCATGTTATGGACAGCTTGTCCGCTGGCGCCTTTCAGGAGGTTATCAATGCAGGAAATGATAAGCAGTTTGTCGCCATGCTTCTCCAGATGGATGAGGCATTTATTGGTATTCACCACTTGCTTCAGGTCAATGTTCTTTTCCACGACAAATGTAAAGGAATCTTTGGCGTAGTATTCTTCGTACATACGGATGATTTCTTCCAGAGCCACTTTGGTCTTTACTACGATGGTAGTGAAGATACCGCGCGGGAAGTCACCCCGGTAGGGGATAAAATCTATTTCTGCATCGAAACTGTTTTGCAGCTGGCGGAGTGATTGCTTGATTTCGGGCACGTGCTGGTGCTCGAAAGCTTTGTAAACACTCATGTTGTTGTTGCGCCAGCTGAAGTGGCTCGTGGCACCCGGTTTCACTCCGGCACCCGTACTTCCGGTGATGGCATTCACCATGATGTCATCATTCAGCATCAGGTGCTTGGCGAGCGGCAGCAGCCCCAATTGTATGCAGGTGGCAAAGCAGCCCGGATTGGCTACATGCTTTGCCTTGCAGGTGGCGCGGCGGTTCAGTTCCGGCAAGCCGTAAATGAAATCGTGGTCAGGAGAGGCTATGCGGTAGTCCATGGAGAGGTCGATGATTCTCAACTCCTCGGGCACGTTGTGGCTTTCGAGGAATTTTCTCGTGTCGCCATGTGCCGTACAGAAAAACAGCACGTCGATTTCTTCCAGCGGAAGCTGGTCGGTAAATACCAAATCTGTTTCACCGTACAGTCCTTCGTGTACATCAGTAATTTTGTTGCCGGCGTTGCTTGAACTGTTTATGAATACGATTTCCGCTTCCGGATGGTTGAGCAGTAAACGTATCAGTTCGCCTGCCGTGTATCCGGCTCCGCCGATGATTCCTACTTTAATCATTTCTATAATATCTATTGGATTCTTCTGGTATGATAATCAATAATATAATGTATATAATTACACCTGCAAAAGCAGTAAAGACGGTAGCGAACGTATAAACGATGCGTACTAAAGATACGTCAAGTCCGAAAAAGTTTGCCAGTCCTGCACATACACCGGAAAGTATTCTTCCGGTTCGGGGACGTGTCAGTTTCCGTTTCTTGTCCGTCATTTAGATTTTCTCGTCTTTGTGATTTGAATAATATGCACGCAGTGCCGTGGAGGTTACTTTGATGAAGCCCTTGGCATCTTCTGCCGTCCAGCCTTTCTGCATTTCGCCGTATTCGCCGAACTTGTTTTTCACAAGGTCGTCCTTGCTTTCTACACCTACGGTAGAGAAGCAGAGTGGGTGAAGCTCGAGGATAGCCGTACCGTTTACGTTGCGTTGCGAGGATTCCAGCATGGCTTCGATGTCGCGCATTACCGGTTCCAGATATTGGCTTTCGTGCAGGAACATGCCGTACCAGTTGGCTACCTGGTCCTTCCAGTATTGCTGCCATTTGCTCAAGGTATATTTCTCCAGGAACTTGTGTGCGCCGATAATCAGCATGGGTGCGGCAGCTTCGAAGCCTACACGGCCTTTGATACCGATAATCGTGTCGCCTACGTGCATGTCGCGTCCGATACCGTATGCCGCACCAATCTCTTCTACCTTCTGGATGGCTTTGATGGGGTCGTCGAATGTCTCGTCGTTCACGGCTTTCAGCTCACCTTTTTCAAAAGTGAGGCGCAACTGCTCGCTGCCCTCTTTGGTGCAGTGTTTCAGATAGGCGCTTTCGGGCAACCCTTGCGCGGAATCCAGAATCTCGCCACCACAAATGGAAGTGCCCCACAAACCTACGTTATAGGAATATTTTAGTTTGGTGAAGTCGGCGGCAAAGCCGTGTTTGTTCAGATAATCAATCTCTTCCTGACGGCTCAGTGCCATGTCGCGTGTCAGCGTGATGATTTCCACGCCCGGAGCCATGACGAGGAAAGTCATGTCGAAACGAATCTGGTCGTTACCCGCACCTGTAGAACCGTGGGCGATGGCATCCGCGCCGATTTCGTTGGCATAGCGTGCAATGGCCAATGCTTGGAAGATACGTTCGGAACTTACAGAGATAGGATAGGTGCCGTTACGCAAAACATTGCCGAATACCATGTATTTCAAGCTTTTCTCATAGTATTCCTGCGTCACGTCGAGGGTGACGTATTCTTTGGCGCCCAGCTTGTAGGCATTTTCTTCGTTTGTCTTCAACTGTTCAGCACTGAAACCGCCCGTATTGGCACAAGCTGCATATACTTCGTACCCTTTTTCTTTGGTAAGATACATCACCGTAAACGAGGTATCCAAACCTCCGCTGAATGCGACTACTACTTTCTTCTTCTTTTCCATATCCTTAGTATTTTTATATTTTATCCTCTTCGTGCAGCTTCGGGTCGTAAAGCATTGCTGTGCAAATGCAGAATTTACGGTTCTTAGCTACCAATATATCATGGTTTATACAGCCTTCGCAACCTTTCCAGAACGATTCGTCATCGGTCAGTTCGTTGAAGGTGACGGGCACATATCCCAGCTCGGTATTCATTTTCATGACGGCAGCTCCGCTGGTGAGACTGAAAACTTTAGCATTAGGCCAGCGTAGGCGTGCCAGGCGGAAAGAAGCGGTCTTGATACGTTTTGCCAGCCCCAGTCCCCGATATTTGGGGTGTACTATCAAACCGGAGGTTGCTACATATTGCTTGTTACCCCAGCTCTCTATGTAGGTGAAACCGGCAAAATCATCTCCACACAAGGCTATGATGGCCTTTCCTTCTTTCATTTTAGTAGCTACGTATTCGTGTGTGCGTTCTGCGATGCCCGTTCCGCGTACCTTGGCAGCTTCCCGGATGGTATCCAAAATCTTGTCTACGTAAACTTCATGTGAGGCGTCAGCCACCATCACATCAATTTGTTTCGAATCCATTTCTTATTTAATTTCTTGTTTTTTGTTGTTATCTATCATTTAATGTTCGGGATGATTTGCGATAGGAAGCTGCGTACCTCGTCATGTGACGCTGCTTCGTGCACCACCAGCATGATGGTGTCATCTCCGGCAATGGTACCCAGAATGGCGGGACACTCTCGGTTGTCGATGTCGTAGGCCATGCTGCTGGCATATCCGGGCCGGGTACGGATGACGGCAATATTGCCCGAAAATTGAAGTGAAACGAATCCGCTTGTCATCAACATCTCACTTGCACTCTGGTCGTTCGAACGTTTATACATGATGTTGTTGGGCAGCACATATACGTATTTACCGTTCATGTTCGCTGCTTTCGCTACTTTCAGCTGTTTCAAGTCGCGTGACAAGGTGGCTTGTGTCAGTTCAAAGCCTTCCTTGCTCAAAGCTTGCAACAGTTCTTCCTGAGAACTGACGTCTTTGCTTGAGATAATCATCTTGATGGCGTCTAACCGATTGGCTTTTTTCTTCATTTTCTGTATAATTATTCTAAGAGTAGTGCAAAATTAGGGATTATTTCGGAAAGAATATGCAAAAAGGAGAGCTTTTTTATTCTTTTTATACATCGGGTGTACTGTATATGTTGTTTTTGTTCTCTTTGTTGGAGTCTTGTTTGTTCTTTTACGTTATTGGAGATTGTTTCCGTATGTCTTTGGTAAATGTTGATATAATATAGAATAGATATGCAATTGTCAAATCTGACACCCTTTCAATCAAAAACTGTACAAAAAGTAGGGGGATAATCTCCTATTTTTGTATCGTTGAATAGCAACTAAAACTAATTACCATGAAACAATGCTTTTTTGCGGTCGACTTGGGGGCTACCAGTGGTCGCACAATTCTGGGAACTTTTACTTCGAATGGTTTGGAAATGGAAGAAGTAAACCGTTTCCCAAATCATCTGATTGAAGCTGGCAGACATTTTTACTGGGATATTTATGAACTTTACCGTCATATTATTGAAGGGCTAAGGATTGCCGCCCGTAAAGGTGTAGAAATAACTTCCATCGGTATCGACACTTGGGGAGTAGATTTTGTCTGTGTAGGTAAGGATGGGGGATTTCTTCGCCAGCCGTATTCCTATCGTGACCCTCATACGGTGGGTGCTCCGGAAGCGTTCTTCACACGTATACCTCGTAGCCATGTGTATGGATGGACGGGGATTCAGGTGATGAATTTCAACTCCTTGTTCCAACTTGATACATTACGCCGTAATCATGACAGTGCATTGGCAGCTGCAGATAAATTGCTGTTTATGCCTGATGCTTTGAGCTATATGTTGACCGGTCAGATGGTAACGGAGTATACTATTGCCAGTACGGCACAGTTGGTAAATGCCAATACCTGCAGGCTGGAGGATGCCTTGCTGCAGGAGATTGGACTGACACAAGCTCATTTCGGGCGTTTTGTCTATCCTGGTGAAAAAATAGGGGGCTTGACGGAGGAAGTACAACGAATAACCGGACTTGGCGCTGTCCCCGTGATAGCTGTTGCCGGGCATGATACGGCTTCTGCTGTTGCTGCCGTACCTGCCATGGACCGTAATTTTGCTTATCTAAGTAGTGGTACTTGGTCTCTGATGGGAGTGGAGACGGATGCTCCAGTCATTACTGCTGAAACAGAATCCTTGAATTTTACGAATGAAGGCGGTGTGGAAGGAACCATTCGTTTGTTAAAAAATATTTGTGGTATGTGGCTGCTTGAACGTTGCCGTACCGAATGGGGGGAAATCCCTTATTCTGAACTCATCGTTGAGGCTGGTACTTGTGAACCATTCCGTAGTCTAATTAATCCGGATGATGCTTTGTTTACCAATCCGGCGAATATGGAGCAAGCCATCAAGACCTATTGTTCCGATTATCGTCAGCCTATTCCCATGACACATGGACAGATAGTACGCTGTATCTTTGAGAGTCTTGCTTTGAGATACCGTCAGGTGCTGGATAGCCTGCGAAATCTTTCACCACGTCCGGTGGAGGCTTTACATGTTATCGGTGGCGGTAGCCGTAACGAACTGCTTAACCAGTGGACAGCCAATGCTGTCGGTATTCCCGTGATTGCCGGACCTTCCGAAGCTACTGCTATCGGTAACGTTATGGTTCAGGCATTGGCTGCCGGAGCAGCTAGAGACATTGCTTCCATGAGACAGCTCATCAACCGTTCCATACCATTAAAGACTTTCTATCCGCAGGATATGGAGGATTGGAATACCGCTTACCTGCACTTCAAGCAATTGACGATGACTAATTATAATGGATAATGATTACCAATAATTTATAACTCATAATCAAATCACGTATCATGAAAGAAGAATTGATAAACAAAGCGTATGAAATTGCTAAAGAGCGTTACGCAGCTCTCGGATTGGATGTAGAAAAAGTAATGGAGCAACTTCAGAAAGTGTCTATCTCTATGCATTGTTGGCAGGCCGATGATGTTCAGGGATTCGAATCTGCCGGCTCATTGACCGGTGGTATCCAGACAACAGGAAACTATCCCGGTAAAGCCCGTAATATGGAAGAACTGCGTTCCGATATTTTGAAAGCTGCTTCTTATATCCCCGGTAAGCACCGTTTGAATTTGCATGAGATTTACGGTGACTTTGGCGGTACCTTCGTAGATCGCGATCAGGTAGAGGTGAAACATTTCGAAAGCTGGATGCAATGGGCAGCCGAGAATGGTATAAAATTGGATTTTAATTCCACTTCTTTCTCTCATCCGAAGAGCGGTAATCTTTCTCTGGCTCATCCGGACCAAGGTATCCGTGACTTTTGGGTCGAACATACTAAACGTTGTCGTGCCATTGCCGAAGAAATGGGGCGCCGCCAGGGAGATCCCTGCATCATGAATCTTTGGGTGCATGATGGTAGCAAGGATATCACTGTAAACCGTATGAAGTATCGTGTGCTTTTCAAAGATTCTCTCGACCGTATTTTTGCTACGGAATACAAGCATATGAAGGACTGCCTTGAATCGAAGGTGTTTGGCATAGGTTTAGAGAGTTATACAGTAGGCTCCAATGAATTCTGTATGGGCTATAGTGTACAGCATCAGAAACTTATTACCATTGATACCGGGCACTTCCATCCTACGGAAAGTGCTGCAGACAAGGTGTCTTCCATGTTGCTCTTTGTCCCTGAGCTGATGCTCCACGTAAGCCGTCCGGTACGTTGGGATTCTGACCATGTAACTATCATGGATGACCCCACTCTTGAACTTTTCCAAGAAATTGTCCGTTGCGATGCACTGGACCGTGTACACATTGGTCTTGATTATTTTGATGCTTCCATCAACCGTATCGGTGCTTATGTAATCGGTACCCGTGCGGCGCAGAAATGCATGTTGCGTGCGTTACTAGAACCATTGGCAAAGCTTCGCGAATATGAGGCCACCGGTCAAGGTTTCCAGCGCCTTGCTCTGCTCGAAGAGGCTAAGGCTTTGCCTTGGAACGCTGTTTGGGACATGTTTTGTCTGAAAAACAATGTTCCGGTAGGTGAGGAGTTCATCGCTGAAATAGAGAAGTATGAAGTTAATGTAACCTCTAAAAGAGGATAGGAAACCCTTGTAACTGACAGAAATGGAAATAATATTAGGGTTATTGATTATTGCCATCGGAGCATTCTGCCAATCCAGTTGCTATGTACCCATTAACCGCATCAAGGAGTGGAGCTGGGAGTCGTATTGGATTGTACAAGGTGTTTTCGCTTGGCTGGTTTTTCCGTTCTTGGGCGCGTTGCTGGCAGTACCTGCCGACAATTCGCTGTTCGAGATTTATGCAAACAATCCTGCGGATACGCTTTGGACTATGTTCTTCGGAGCTTTATGGGGAGTGGGGGGACTGACGTTTGGTTTGTCTATGCGCTATTTAGGCGTAGCTCTTGGGCAGTCTATCGCTTTGGGTACTTGTGCCGGATTGGGAACGATATTGACTCCGGTATTTACTGGTAAGGCAGGAGATTTGACAACATCGGTTATTGTTGGTGTAGTGGTCACGTTGGTAGGTATTGGCATTATCGGTCTGGCCGGTAGCATGAAGTCTGCCAGCCTGAGCGAAGAAGAGAAGAAGAAGGCCGTAAAGGATTTCAATTTTACTAAAGGTATTATTGTAGCCCTTCTTGCCGGATTTATGAGTGCGTGTTTCAGTATAGGATTGGGTTTTGGAGAGAAACTCTGTTTTGCTGAAAGTGCGGATATATTCAAGACACTGCCTGCTACATTGATGGTGACACAGGGTGGTTTCATTACGAATGCCGTCTATTGTTTCTATCAGAATTCCAGGAACAAAAGTTGGGGCGATTATGGCAAGAAATCCCTTTATGTAAACAATGTCTTGTTTTGTGCTTTGGCCGGTGTGTTGTGGTACAGCCAGTTCTTTGGTCTTAGCTTGGGTAAGGGATTCCTTGCTGCCTCTCCGGTATTGCTCACATTCTCGTGGTGCATCCTGATGTCGTTGAACGTAACGTTCTCCAATGTTTGGGGTATCCTTTTGAAGGAATGGAAAGGGTGTACACCCAAGACAATTACAGTGCTTGTCATAGGCTTGGCAGTCTTGATAATTTCTTCTTTCCTGCCACAGTTGCTGGGGTAAGTTTAAATACCTATCTTTGAATATAAAACTAAAATATATCTGCATATATGAAATCAATTCTAGAAAATCGTCCGGCGCTGGCTGCGGAAGTTAATAAGGTGGCTGAGGTGGCTGGTTATCTCTGGCAGAAAGGTTGGGCAGAACGTAATGGGGGCAATATTACGGTCAACATCACTGAGTTTGTAGACGATGAAATCAAGGCTATGCCCGCCATTAGTGAGGTGAAATCAATCGGTGCTACTTTACCTTATTTGAAAGACTGCTATTTTTATTGCAAAGGCACCAACAAGCGTATGCGCGATTTGGCCCGTTGGCCGATGGAAAACGGTTCGGTCATCCGCATTCTGGATGACTGTGCCAGCTATGTCATTATAGCCGACCAGTCTGTACAGCCTACATCGGAACTTCCTTCCCATCTTAGTGTACACAACAATCTGATAGCGAAAGGTTCTCCCTATAAAGCTTCGGTGCATACGCATCCTATTGAGCTGGTAGCCATGACTCACAACAAGAAGTTTCTGGAAAAAGATGTAGCTTCGGACCTGCTTTGGAGTATGATACCGGAAACAAAGGCTTTCTGTCCCCGCGGTTTGGGCATCATCCCTTATCAACTTCCCAGTTCGGTAGAATTGGCTGAGGCTACCATCCGCGAACTGGATGACTATGATGTAGTGATGTGGGAGAAACATGGTGTGTTTGCTGTGGATGTGGATGTGATGGCTGCTTTCGACCAGGTGGATGTACTCAATAAATCTGCCCTTATTTATATCGCTGCCAAAAATATGGGTTTTGAACCGGATGGTATGAGCCAGCTTCAAATGAAGGAAATGTCCGTAGCGTTTAATTTGCCCAAATAATTGTTTTAACAGATAGTGTGTAATTATGTATAGAATGATATTGAATGAGACCTCTTATTTCGGTGCCGGCTGTCGCGAAACGATTGCCGTGGAGGCTGCCCGCAGAGGTTTCAAAAAGGCTTTCTTTGTAACGGACAGAGATTTGATCCGTTTCAAGGTGGCTGATAAAGTGATTGAAGTTTTCGAGAAGAACAGTATACCTTATGAGCTCTTCAGTGATGTGAAGGCCAATCCTACCATTACCAATGTACAGAATGGTGTGGCTGCTTTCAAGGCATCCGGTGCCGATTTTATCGTGGCTTTGGGTGGCGGCTCTTCCATTGATACGGCAAAAGGTATTGGTATTGTTGTGAATAATCCGGATTTTGCAGATGTGAAGTCTCTGGAAGGTGTGGCGGATACTCGTCAAAAGGCTGTCCCTACTTTTGCTTTACCTACTACGGCGGGAACTGCTGCTGAGGTGACCATCAATTATGTTATCATTGACGAAGAGGTCAAAAAAAAGATGGTTTGTGTAGACCCTAATGATATTCCGGCAGTAGCTATTGTTGACCCGGAGCTGATGTATTCCATGTCGAAAGGATTGACTGCTGCAACCGGTATGGATGCACTGACTCATGCCATAGAAAGCTATATAACGCCGGGTGCATGGGCTATGTCGGATATGTTCGAACTGAAAGCCATTGAAATGATTGCTGTCCATTTGAAAGCTGCCGTAGACAATGGCAGCGATCCGGTTGCCCGCGAGGCCATGTCTCAAGCGCAATACATTGCCGGTATGGGGTTCAGCAATGTCGGTCTGGGCATCGTTCATTCCATGGCCCATCCTTTGGGTGCCCATTATGACACTCCGCATGGGGTGGCCAACGCATTGCTTCTTCCTTACGTAATGGAGTATAATGCAGCGTCCCCGGCTGCTCCTAAATATGTCCATATTGCGAAGGCGATGGGAGTCAATACGGAAGGTATGAGCGTGGAAGAAGGTATATGTGCTGCTATTGCTGCTGTCCGGAAATTGTCTTTAAGTATTGGCATTCCACAGCGGTTGCGTGAAATCAATGTTAGGGAAGAGGATTTGCATCAATTGGCTATCAATGCTTTTAATGATGTCTGCACCGGTGGCAATCCGAGACCTACATCTGTTGAAGATATAGAAGCTCTGTATCATAAAGCTTTTTAAGGCAAGCGCTATTTTAGGTTACATGTCTATTCCCGTCCGTGATGAATAATATTCGCTGCGGACGGGATTTTTCATAAATAATCTCTATTTTTGTTCCGGAGCTATTATGGAAGGCACGTGTTATGACTAAAAATTATAATGATTTAGGAGTAGAGTTTAAGTACCTTATTGTAAATGACATGGACCAGAAATATGGTCTTTGGGTAAATACTGTGGGCTTTCAGTCTATCCAGCCTAATTCTCCTTATCCGTTGAAGGATCATCCTACCGGTTATTTTTTCAATGCGCAGAAAGGACGGATTCTGCGCGAGTACCAGTTGGTCTATATTACTAAAGGGAGGGGGGTGTTCTCCTCGGAGACCACGCCAGAGAAGCAAGTGTGCAAAGGACGACTGATGGTGCTGTTTCCTGGTCAGTGGCATACATATTATCCTTATGTGCAGACGGGTTGGAATGAATATTATATTGGTTTCGAGGGAGCTGTGATTGATGATATGGTGAAAGGTGGTTTTCTATCGAAAGAGAATCAAGTGTTGGAGGTGGGGTTGAATGAAGAGCTCGTTTCACTTTTCTCTCGCGCTTTGGAAATTGCGGAAGCTGATAAGATTTCTTCCCAGCAATATCTTGCCGGTATTGTGCTACATATGATAGGGATGATATTGTCCATCTCTAAAAACAAGATTTTCGAAGTGGGTGATGTCGATCAGAAAATAGAGCAGGCTAAAATCATCATGAACGAGAATGTATTCAAGGATGTTGACCCGGAAGAACTGGCAATGAAGTTGAATATCAGTTATTCTTGGTTTCGCAAAGTATTTAAGGATTATACTGGCTATGCTCCTGCAAAATATTTCCAAGAGCTAAAGTTGCGTAAGGCTAAGCAATTGCTGGTGGGTACTTCTTTATCGGTGAAAGAAATCTCTTTTATGCTCGACTATAAGTCTACCGAGCATTTCTTCTCCTCGTTTAAGAAACGTACGGGGTTCACTCCATTGGAGTATCGCTCTTATGGTCGGGAAACCGGAGGAGAGGAGGTATAAAACAAAAAAAGACTTAACTTCTAAAAGTTAAGTCTTTTCTGTCGGAATGAGGCGAGTTATTGTGCACGTATCTGCTTCGCCAAAGAGCTGGTTATTAGAAAATGATAATATGTTGATTCGTTGATTACACATTGAGTTTGTCCCGATTTCGTCCCAGATAGACTTATATGTAGTGTTAATATTTAGGTATTATATACTCCGTTTCTCCAAACTTGATTAACTTGCAGTGGCACATTTTGCATCGTTCTCCTCGGGGGCATCTTTTTTAGTTTCTTTGAGTTGTTCTTGTAATCTGCCAATTTCACGGTTTAATTCTTCATTTCTTATTCTTAATTCTTTGTTTTCTTCTTTTAGATGTTGAAAAAGTACATCTGTGGGATCAGGACTTATGAATTTATCTCCAGTTCCAGTAATAATCCACATAAGGTTAATCTGTGGATATTTGACGAATATATTATTTAAAACTTCAGTGGTTATATCATCCACTAAGTTTGTTAAATAGGATGCTGATTTACCAATATTCATAGAGAAAGCCCTGCGTGATACAGCCATTTCATCGCATATATCAAATAATCGCTGCTGAATAACTGATGTTCCAGACTTCTTTTTCATAATCTTTGTTAATTGATTAATATATTATCTGTTTATGCAATATTATTGAATAGTATATTCGCTATATTTGCATTGTAATTCAAATCACACGAAACAAATGTACAAAGAAATCGAAACTCCTGCAATAGCGAAAAAACGCTATTACTTTAAAAAAGGCTATCGGCAAGTGACTATAGCTCAGAAAGATGAAGTTCGCCGTATTTTGATGTCAGCATTGAATATTACGCGTTACACCTATTTTTCGCATTTGCTTAATAATGGCATTGTGGATATTTCCATGTCAAAGTATGAAGTTATCACGGCTATTCTTCAAAAATACGGAGTAACTGATATTTGGGATATTGTTCCGGAGAATCAAAAATTATGATGGTATGACTGCATTATCAGAACGGGAAGCACAGATTGCAGAACGTATAGCTTGGGGGGCTTCCCAAAAAGAGGTGGCTTGTGACCTTGGGATTTCTCGTTATACAGTGGATAATATTCTTCGCAGGATATATCAAAAACTTCATATAGGCAAGATTAATGAATTGTCTGCTTGGTGGTTCTGTACGCATTTCAATATCAGTTTTGAATTGTCTCCTCTAAAACGTACCATTGGTGCAGTTGCCTTGCTGATTTTAGTGATTCTCAATGATTTTACTTCTGGAGATACTTATTGTCGTAATCGGTCAAGAAAGGCCAGGACAGAGGTTTATGTGCGTTTAAAAGAGATTGTTTAATTATTTAAATACTATTAGTTATGACGAGTGAAAATCTGACAATGCACAACAAGCTTCTTGCATACCTTATCGAGATAGTGCACGAAGAGGCGGTTCCGGTGAATGTCGAAATCGGTTCCAGACATGTAGATGCCAACGGCGATACGCAAGTGGATGTATTGCTGGAGTATGAAGAGCCGGACAAGGAGTGTGTCAATGAAGCGATGGCCAGGGCTATCAATGCCATGGTCATAATGAATCAGTAAAGATAGGTTGATGATGACAGTTGTTTTTTTATGGACATCGCTGATTGCGCTGGTGGTCACTTTGATACTATGTGTCTGGGCAATGCGGAGGGCATCCGACTTTCACCGATGCCTCTTTCTCTTCGATGCCATTGTATTGGTGATAAATATCGGAGTGGTGGGTTTTGCAATCTGGTGGCTATATAACATGCGGTAATATGAGAGATATGAAAATGACAGATTTCCCGACATATCCTTGGGAGACCCTTGACGTATATCAGGACAACAGTTACTGTTACAATATCCGTCCTGGCCAACATGTCGTTGGAGATTTATTTGATGATTCCAGAACGAAGCTGGTATCATACAACAGAAAATCACATGTGCAGATAATCTGCGTATGCGACCCCTACAAGCCGCCTTTCTATGCGCGTGAATGTATGTATGGTGTATATTCGGCGTGGAAAGAAATCGAAGAGGACATCTTTAACTTGGAGCTGATGGGGTATTCTACCAAGCAAAAATTTCCACCCCTATGTACATCATACCATTATTTTTAAAGTATGAATGAGAATGAATTAACCAAAGGTGTTTGCCGTATTTGTGGTTGTACCGATGACGATCCTTGCTTTAATCCACGAGTAGGCAATTGTTGGTGGATAGATGAAACCCACACCTTGTGTAGCCATTGCGCTGATGAAGAATTAAGCTGTGACCCTGAAACACGGCACTGCATTAATAGCACTTTTGAATCAGATGAACTAATAAAAAATGAAGATTTATGGTAACGAAAACAACATTCAAAAAGAAGTTCCCGGACGTTAAGGTGCAGAAGCTGCAGACCAGCGTTGTCTTCAGCAGGCAGCAGGTAGAAGAAACCGTATTGAAGATGTGCGATTCTCTCGGTACCGGACTGCTTTATTACAATTATTCCAACAGATGGATAACCGTCTATACCTCCGAGAAAATGAAAAAGGCATTGGGCTCGATGAAATCGGGTTCAGAGGTCTTTCACGAACATTATGGTGTTTATGGCAAGGTGATGAGCGATAAGCCATTTGTCATTTGTGGAGAATTGTGTATCAGGGTTGACTTCGGGGGAATGCCTGAAAATGGAGTATATAGCTGTGTATGTTTTGTAATGTAATAAATCAATAATGAGTGGAATATAAGTATGATAGTCTTTGATACCCCCAGAATGATTAAACACGAAAAAGGTAAGGTTTACCTTAAATCACGTGGTATGAATAAGGGCTGTGGCACCTTTGTCGATTATTCTAAGACCGAAAATCTTGTCGAAATAGAAGAGTCATCCGGTGAACGGTGTTGGCTTGATATTGCACCTTTCTTTCACAATTACAAAATCAGCGTGGGAAAATTTATAGGAGTAGTCATTGGTACTAATGTAAAGACCTATCAGATACGTTCAATAGAAAACAGAAAGGTTCGTGGGCATAGCTACTTATATGCGTTGTTAACCCCACTTGACACTGAACGGCAATTGGATATATCCAAAGACTACCCCCTCAATAAAGAGGAACATGATTTGCCCATGCCATTTGGAAACAAGGTCGGATTTTAATTCAAAATTAATAAGAAATGAAACAGATGACTACCCCTGCTTTCAAATATTGGCTTCGGATACATGGCTACCGCTTGAATCAGTTCGGTACGGGTACAAAAGGCAATCCGATAAAAATCAATCCCCCCAGGAATAGGAAAAACAGATAATTATGGATAATAACAGGCAAAAAATACTGGCTGATTATATTTCTTACTTGTACACCACAGGCAGGACTTACGACACTATCGGGAAGTATATAAAGTATGTCACGGATTTTCTTGAGACTGCCGAAGGGATTAACCGCCGTAGCTATTTGAAGTATAAACGTAAAAACGCAGATGTCATGGTGCGCCATTCAATCATGTGCGAAGCTATATGCGACTTGTTGTCCTTCCTGAAGATTGGTTTTCAACGCAGGGAGAAGCCGATAAAGCCACTTGAGAAGTTAAGTGCGGTTTCAGATAAGAACAGGACATTGTTGAATGATTTCATAGTATGGTTGACGGACACCAATGACTACTCACCGCATACCATAGATTTATATTATACTTCTCTGAAGAAATTCTTCGAATATGCCAATGAGGTCAATATGGAGAATTGCAGACGGTTCATCAAAATGCTTGAGGAGGAGAAATTCAGCCCTGCTACTATCCGGTTACGAATTACAGCGCTCGAAAGGTTTTCCAAGTGGATGAAGAGGCCGGTAGAATTGAATAGACCGAAGATGAAGCGCAAGTTGGATGTAAACAATGTACCTACAGAAGAAGAGTACAACCGCCTGCTGGACTTCCTGAAAACGAAATCCAATAAGGACTATTACTTTTTTATCAAGGTACTGGGCACAACCGGCGCCCGCTTGTCAGAGTTCCAGCAATTCACGTGGGAAGACATCATAGCCGGGGAAGTAACCTTGAAGGGGAAGGGCAACAAATACCGCCGTTTCTTTTTCCAGAAACAGCTGCAACAGGAAGTGAAGGCTTATGTGAAAGAATATGGAAAGACCGGGCTTTTTGCCGTCGGCAGGTTCGGCCCGATGACACAGCGGGGATTTTCCCAGCATCTGAAAGTATGGGGTAAGCATTGCGGCATCGCTTCAAATAAAATGCACGCGCACGCCTTCCGGCATTTCTTTGCCAAAATGTTCCTGAAGAAAAACAAGGATGTGATTCAACTGGCCGACCTTCTCGGTCACGGCAGTGTGGACACAACAAGAATTTATTTACAAAAGAGTTATGACGAACAAAAAAGAGATTTTAATCGAAACGTTACATGGTAGTGTAGCGCAGCTCAATGAGCTGTCATCCATGACTGAAGGGATAGATATCTATGATGTTACCGGGCATGTTGATACAAGATTCCTTATGGAAGCGCTATCCTGCGTCAATGCTTTCATGGATGCGAGCAATACGGTTATTCAAAAAATATCTTCACTGTTAGGGCCGGATGCTCCAACATCCGGAAAGGAAAAACAGGCTGACGAGGGTAAGAAATGGAACGTAGAGGAGATACTGAAACATTGTACACTTGAGGACAACGTGCTCAAACTTCCGGCGGTACAGTTCAACAGAAAGTCTTATGCCGAGGCCAAGAAATGGATTGAGGAAGCCGGCGGTTCCTGGCAAGGTGGCAAGATGCAGGGCTTCACATTCCCGTTCAATCCGAAACGTGTGTTCTCCATACTGAAAGAAGGCAAACGATGCAATCTTCAGCAGGAATACCAGTTTTTTGAGACTCCGGCTGAGGTGGCAGACTGGCTGGTAATGCTGGCAGGCGGCATAGATAAGAATGATACGGTACTTGAACCGAGTGCCGGGCGTGGAGCTCTTATTAAAGCCATTCATAGAAACTGCCCTTCCGTGATAGTGGAATGCTATGAACTGATGCCGGAAAACAGAGAATTCCTCCACACATTGGATAACGTGATATTGCTTGATGAAGATTTTACGAAAGATAGTGTAGGCAGTTATACTAAGATTATTGCAAATCCTCCGTTTTCCGGTAATCAGGACATAGACCATGTAAGGCTTATGTATGAACGTTTGGAAGTTGGTGGCACACTTGCAGCCATTATGAGCCAACATTGGAAGATTGCATCTGAAAAGAAATGCGTTGACTTTCGGAATTGGCTGGAAGAAGTACGCGGGCAGGTCTTTGAAATAGGTGCCGGTGAGTTTAAGGAAAGTGGAACATTGATAAGTACCGTGGCTGTAGTTATTAAGAAATAATTCAAAACAAAGCAGATATGAACCCAATGGATAATGAGTTACAATGCAAGAGATGTGGGAAGACGATAAAAGGTGGTTGCTACAATGCTCCCGATGGACCTTTTTGTGTCGATTGCTGGGAAAATAAAATCAGCGAAAAAGCTAAAAAGGATTATGAGAAACAAGCCTTAAAGAGATTGCAGGCTATTGGTCTCGGTTTTAAAACAAATCAATAATGAATAAAAAAGAAATATCAATGAAGAAAGGTCAGAAGGTGCGCATCCTGCGTACCAATCAGGTAGCGACAATCGTCGAAGTGGAATTGATTCGTAAAGGTGGTAAGGTACACCGCTACTGCCATCTGAAGACAGATGAAAAGTCATATTTGTGGTTGGATGCCTCAGAACTGGGGAGTGTGGTGGAGGAAGTGAAGGTCTCGGTAGTTGATGACCGGAACCGGGAACTGCACTTGGCTATATGCCAGGACTACTCCAAGGATAAGGTGACGCTACATCTTACCGGTAAGAATCCGGATAATCTGAAGGAAGCTTCCGGACTATATGCGAGACTGATGAACTTGCTCATTGGGAGCCTGAAGGAAACGCGGGAACTGTAGGAGCGGATAACGTCCTTGATAACTCTCCTATAAAACAATTCCTTTGTACCCTTCAATGTTTAAAACATGGACTTGCTTCAATATCTTCCGGACGATAGTCGATCCTGGATTCAGTCTTATATAGAGCTGGTAGGAATGGAGAGGTTGACGGAATACTATGACAAAGTATTCATCGATCTGTACGAGATGCTGCCCGGTGAATCTTTCCGGGTACTTGAAAAGGTCAGTCCGGAGAACTATGGCCTTTTCATGAAATGCGTGTATTCATGCTTGTGTGAGTTTGACTTGTATGATATATGCAGCTATTATATCGAAGAACAAGGTACTGTCATCCTTAGAAGGTAGTACCCGAATATAATATACAATGATAGACGAAAGAATCATAGAACAAATCTTAGACCGTGCTGATATTGTGGATGTAATATCCGGTTACGTCGATCTGAAGAAGAAAGGAGTAAATTACCAGGCGTGCTGCCCTTTCCATAAGGAGAAGACCCCCAGTTTCTTCGTGAGCCCGGCACGCGGCACCTGGCACTGTTTCGGATGTGGCAAGGGCGGCAACGCCGTCGGTTTTTTGATGGAGCACGAGACGATGAACTATCCGGAGGCCGTCAGGCACCTCGGCAAGAAATACGGCATAACCGTCGAGGAAGAGAGGCTGACTCCCGAGCAGGAACAGGCACGCATGAAGCGCGAGTCGATGTTCGTAATCAACCAGCGGTGCGCGGAGCATTTCCGCCAGAATCTGCTGGACCCGGCCAACAAGGCTGCCGCCGAATATGTCAAGGGGCGCTGGGGGCTGGAGTATGCCGAAGAGACGGGCATTGGGTTTGCGCCCGACAAATGGGATGATTTGTTGAACTTCGCGCAATCGGCTGGTCTTTCCATAAACTTGATGAAGGAGATGGGGTTGCTATCGGACAACAAGGAAAAGGCTAAAGAAAGGGGGACGGAGATTAGGACTTTCGATGGTTACCGTAACCGCATAGTTATTCCCATACGCGACCGTTTTCGACGGATTATAGGCTTTACCGCACGTGACATGTCCGGTGAGAAGGTGGCCAAGTATATCAATTCGGCTGAAAATGAAATCTACCATAAACGTGATTCAATTTTCGGAATTGATACGGCCATACGCCAGGCTGCCAAAGAAGATAAATTCTATTTGGTGGAAGGGGCGCCCGATGCGATGCAGCTTCAGCGTATTCGTGTCAACAACGCTGTTGCCCCTCTTGGAGGCGATTGGACTGAAAGCCAGATGGAGCAACTGAAGAAGTACGCCACTAAAGTTTGCTTCCTTCCGGATGCGGACCCGCCCAACCCAGATAAAGGTGAGAAACTGGGTGCCGGCATTCGCAACGTGATGCGTAACGGATTGCAGGCGATGAAGTGTGGGTTTGGTGTATCGGTCAAAGAGATACCACTTGGGGAAGCGCAGAGCAAGAATGATCCGGATACCTACTGTACGAGCATTCAGAAGTTTCAAGAACTGAAAGAGGTAGATTTCATTCCATGGTATGCTTCATATATATTTCAAGACATCAATACCACCGAAGAGCGAAGCGATGCTGTCAGCACCATCTGCTCCATGGTGGTCATGGTGAAGGACGAAGTCAAAGAGTCCATGTACCTCAAACAGCTCCAGTCATTCTATGATGACAAGAAGTTGTGGCAAACGGCCATCAATCGGGCCAAGAAGCTTGATAAAGCCAAGCAAGTCATTAATGAGAGCAAAAAGATAGACCGTGACCTTTATCAAAAATATGGCTTCTATGAAGAATACAATGCTTACTTTGCATTGGCTGGGGACAGTGGGAAAGCTGTGCAATGGAGCAATTTCACCATGTTGCCTCTATTCCACATCAAAGATTCCCTCCTGCCCAAACGTCTCTACCGAATCAAGAACCAAAACATGCAAGAGGAAATCATAGAGATGAAACAAGAAGACCTGGTGTCATTGTCCAAGTTCAAGCAAAAGGTAGAAGGCCTCGGCAATTATATCTGGCTGGCCACTGAAAAAGAACTCACAAAGCTGAAGATGTTCCTTTACGAACAGACCGAGACTGCACTTGAGGTGACACAGCTTGGCTGGCAACGGCAGGGGTTCTTTGCCTTCGGTAACGGATGTTTTGATACGGAGTGGCATATCGCGGATGAATACGGTATCGTACGGTTGAAGAATGGCAATTTTTACCTACCGGGTTGTAGTACCATTTATCGTGATGACATCAAATTATTTCAGTTCGAACGCAGGTTTGTACACACCACGTACAACAATGTCAGCATAAGGGTGTACAGCGAACAGTTGATTCGTGTATTCGGAGACAATGCTAAGGTTGGCATCTGCTTCTTGATCGCTTCCCTTTTCCGGGATATTATTTCGGGGCAAACTAAAAGTTTTCCCATCCTTAATCTGTTTGGCCCGAAAGGTAGCGGCAAATCAGAACTCGGTCACAGCCTGATGTCGTTCTTCATCATCAATAATAATCCGCCAAACATCCAGAATGCGACTATTGCAGCCTTGGGAGATGCGGTGGCACAATGCGCCAATGCGCTGGTGCATATTGACGAGTACAAGAATTCCATCGACCTTGACAAACGGGAGTTCCTCAAAGGCTTGTGGGACGGAACCGGCCGAAGCCGCATGAACATGGACCGGGACAAGAAGCGGGAGATTACGAGCGTGGATTGCGGTGTCATCCTATCCGGTCAAGAAATGCCGACAATTGACATCGCCCTATTTTCCAGGTTGATTTACCTGACCTTCACCAAAACGGAATTCTCCACGTCTGAGAAACAGGCATTTGACCAATGCAAGTCAATACGCGACTTAGGACTGTCGCACCTTACTTTGCAGCTGTTGCGCTACCGATCAAAAATGGAGACGGATTTCACGTCCTCCTATCGCCAGTGTATGGGGGATTTGAATGAACGCTTGAAAGGCGAGAGCATAGAAGACCGCATCCAGCGGAACTGGGTCATTCCGTTGGCCGCCTTCCGCGCGCTTGAAGTGGTGCTCGACGTGCCATTTACTTACCTGGAGTTGCTGAACATCTGTGTGGACGGCATCATCCGGCAGAACCGTGAATGCAAGAGCAACAACGAACTGGCCAACTTCTGGAATGTGGTCAGTTACTTGCAGCAGGACGGTGAAATATTCTTAGAGTCGGATTTCCGCATTGATTATTTGTCCGGGCTGAAGACAAACAAGGTCAAGGACCTCGCTTTTAAGCAGCCACGCCCTATCCTGCGTATGCGCACAGACCGCATCTTCATGCTGTATAAGAAGTTCAGCAAGCAGGTGGGAGATACCGCTTTACCGACTGAATCGTTGAACTTCTACTTGGAGAACTCCAAAGAATACCTGGGGGTACAAAACTCCGTCCGTTTCAAGAACATATTGAAGGGGGTAGAAGTAACCAAAGAACTGGAGGCCGGTGGACAAAAGTATTATAAGAAAACCAGCGTGACCAAGCAGGCCCTCTGCTTCGATTACACGGAGCTGATGGCAAACTATAATATCAATCTCAACATTGATATGGGAATGCCTGACGAAGAGGAAGAAAGGCGGGATAATAAACCGCCGGAGGACAAAACTTCTCCATATAAATTTTAATGTCTATCATAGTTGTGCGGAAGCTCTTGCCTGTGAAGGTAGGGGCTTTTTTCTTGCCTTTTTGAGACAAAAAAGATGCTTTATTTTGGGGCAAAAAATGCTTCTACACTTTCTACACTTTCTACATCTTTATAAATCAGTGTTTTATGTTATAAAAAGATGTTCTACAAGCTTCTACAAATTTCTACAAAATGCTGCTTTTCTGTATTTCTTCTACAAATAGATACTTTGTAGAAGGTTTTTCTACACTTTTTCTTCTATACTAAAACCGTTATGTTGTTGATATATAGGTAATTTTATACTTTGTAGAAAGTGTAGAAGGTGTAGAGGGCAAAATGTGCCTGCTCCAATAGAAATAAAAAACAAGAGAGTGATGAATATATTAATCAATATGCGTATTTTTGTATAAAAATCAATGCTTTAAATGACGAAGAAAGACCGATTTGTGTGTTGGCTCCCTTGCAAGCCTTATGTCAAGCAATTCCTGCTGTACAATTTCAATGCCCCGGACGACACTTGGACAGAAATAGTCAATCTGTCCCCGGACAAGGAGCTGCAGAACGACTTCCTTTCCAGGCTTGCAAAACCCGGACGATACGAGAACAGATACCGGAACCTGGCACGATATACCGCCAACGTGGCGGTGGAGATACGCCGTGATGACTTCTACCGATACGGATGGGCGATGTCGAATACCGAAGTGGTGGCGTTCGGCAGTAAGGTGGAGAGACGGATCAAGCAGATGCTTTTCCTCTATCTCGACACCCATGTCAGTATCGGAATCCCACTCTCGACCACCATCCGCAACTTTCAGAACAGCTTCGGCTTTGATGACGACACCTGGTCTTATGAGACTATCCGCAGGGAGTATAATCGGCATGGATATAGGAAAACGGTGGAGAATACCACGATTTTAGACTTTATTAACCGTATAATTTTGGGGAAGTTGTCCGAATTCGGGACAATTTCCCAGCAGGGAAAAATGGCTTATGAAAGCAATGCATTATGATTTTGAAAACGTCGGAGGATTGTTGCAGGTGATTGCCGTGCCTCCGGCCTCGTTCGTGCAAATCCGTAAGGACTATGCCGCCGGTCTGAACTATCTGGAACTCCGCAACCGGGAGGATATTGTTTCCATACCGGTATATGCCAATGACACCTATTCCTATAATGAGGACAAGGAGGTGAATGATGCGGGGGATTGCTGGAATGTGTCGGTCGAAGGGGTGATTCCAAAACTTTCCTCAGTGAATCATCATTTAATGGAGACGCTGGAGCGTGGCTTGTGGTATGTACTGGCAGTGGACGGCAACGGGGCGGTCCATTGGTGCGGGCAGGAGGACGCACTCATGCTGTTCGCCACAAACAAGACAAGCGGACGTTCCGTGTCGGAACGGAACGGCACCTCATTCACGTTCACCTGCATCCAGGATGAACCGACCGTCTATATTGAAAACATGGAGGAAATATAACCGTACGGCTTCCTTTGCTGACACGCAACACTCTTTCAGTCAAATATTTATCTGTCCGCTGACGGTACCCGATGTCCTTGGGTACCGTTTTTTTTGCGTTTTTCTTTGCGCAAAAATAAGTTTTATGAACGAGACAGTTATCACATTATTCGGAGCGATTGACCGTTACTGGTACAACAAAAACTATCTGAAATACTTCCTTGACAAGGCCAAAGGCCAGCCCGTACGCCTGAAGGTTTCCAGTTATGGCGGTGATGTGGCCGAAGCGGTTGCCATGTCCGCCTTGATGGCTGAGCACGGCAATGTGACGGTGGAGTTCATCAGCTTCAACGCTTCGGCGGCCACCATATTGGCGTTTGGCGCCAAGTCCATCGAGATGCACGAGGACGGCATGTGGCTGGCGCATAAATGTAGCCTGGGAGTGGACATCTGGGGCCAGCTCAATGCGGACCAGTTGGAGGATACCATCAAGGAACTGCAGAACAAGAAGAAGAGCGCGGAAGCCATTGACCTGATGATTGCACAGAAGTACATCAACCGTAGCGGCAAAAGCCTGAAGGAGATTATCACCCTGATGGAAGAGGAACGCTGGATGCCTGCCGCCGAAGCCAAGGAATGGGGATTCATAGACAAGATCATTCCCGGTACCCATAAAAAGCCGCAGGTGACCAATGAAATGACCGACTGCTTCACCGCGCTTGGTCTACCGTTGCCGGCTATCGATTCGGAGGAGAAGCCGGAACCGGAAGGCAAAAACTTGGTCTCCCAGATTATCGACGGTATCAAAGGGCTGTTTCCTACCGGCAACAAGACTGACATTTCTAATTCAAATACAGTTATGCGTAAAGAATTTACTTTCATCAACCAGATCCTCAACAGCGAAGGCATTGAGGAAAAAGACGGCAAGATGTTGCTTACCGTAGAGAATCTGCAGGCCATCAATGACGCCGTCAAGGCCGCCAACGAAGCGAAGGCCAAGGCAGAGAATGACCTGGCTGTCGCCAACACTGCCAAGGAGACTGCCGAAAACAGTCTGACGGCAGTCGTGAATGACCTTGACAGCCTGAGTGACAGCATCAAGAATGCCGCCGACAACAAGGCCAAGGTACAAGTTATCCGTGATATTGTCGCCAAAATACCCGGAACGGGTACCGACAGCCATCGGGAAGCGAACGAAGACAACAAGTTTGCGGACATCGCCACAGACCCGATCAACAGTTTTGAGAATGAGTAACACTAAACTATTCTATTATGGATTTTAAAGCACCTATTGACATTACCGCCGTTCTGACCGCGGTAAAAAAGCACAAGGACATCCTGAAGGCGGTCGACAAGCTCGACGCCTCAGAGGTGTTGAGACATTTCACTCCGGTACCGGGCATAACCGACTCCCTTGAACTGGGCAAGGTGGAGGGCGGAAGCATCTCCGGCAAGTACACCGGAAAGTTCACTGCCGGAAAGTATCTGGGCAAGATTGTTCCCCGACGTCTGGTAGTGCGTCCCGTTGTAATGGAGATGTCCGACGAGCCTGAGCGCTACCGACGCACCTACATTGCCGAGGTTCCCGGTACACTCCGCAAGGAACACCCGTTCGAGCTGTGGCTGATCAACCACGGACATGAACTGGCATCCAATGACCTGCTGTTTGCCATTTTCACGGCAAAATACAGTGCAGATGAAGAAAAGACGGACATTCAGGACTCTTTCGACGGTATCGGTACCATTATCACTGAAGGCGAAGCTGTCGGAGACATCTCCAGTGCCGAGGGCAACGTTTATGCGACCGGTGAACTGTCCCGTGCCGATATTGGGGAGAAGCTGCTGGAAATGTGGCGCCACATGCCACGTACTTTCAAGCGCAAGAAGAACATCAAGATGTTCATTTCCGACGATCTGGGCGACATGTACGATGACTGGCGCAAGGACGAAGGCACCATTGTCATCGGACTCAAGGAGGACACTTCCGACACGCAGCACCTGCTTGGTTCCAACAACCGTTGTGAGCTGGTGCGCGTTCCGAACCTTCCCGACGGCAGCCAGTTCGTCATGCTGACCACCAAGGAGAACGTATGCTACGGCTTTGACAAGGAGAGCGACTTCAAGTCCATCAAGCCGTTCATGTCCGGCAATCCCTATACGTTCGATGCTGCGGGCAAGTATGTGATCGGTTTCCAGTTCGTGTCTGTGCACAAGTCCGAGTTCTGCGTCAACGACCGTCCGGTGGACCCGGAAGGGACCAATCCGTTCGGATACATTGAAGTGACCATTACGCCGGATGAAGCGGCCAACAACGGAGGCAAATGGCGTATCCAGGGCGAGGAAGCCTGGCGTGAGTCCGGCACGTATGTGGCTGTTCCCGGTGGAAAGGAATATACCGTCGAGTTCCTGGAGGCTGCCGGATACACCACTCCTGCCGTGCAGAAGAAGACGCCCGCTGCGGGTGCAGTAGAGAAAGTGACGGGTACATACGTTGTTAAATCTTAAAAAATGGCGTGATTATGGCAGAAGTAGACCCTAAATTATGTATTGCCCTTGATGACATCAACGAGGCAATGGACTGCGAGAACCAGGACAACATGGGCGGTATCATACCGTCCGTCATCTTCGGTTATCATGCGGATGTGGCGACCTGGCCGGACTACCCGAAAAAGACGGAATCCCCTCTTTCTCTTGAAGAAGCCGGTACATTGGTCGGTGACCTGGTCATGAAGGAAGGCTGCAGGGCATACAAGATGGATTTCACCGACGAGCTGGCCGAGTTCAAGATTACCGACCAGGGAGAAAGCGGCGGGGAATCGTTCCTGATGGACCTGAATATCATTTCGGCCAAGATGCGGAAGAAGATATTCGGTTTCGAGAATGCGACCAAAGGGCGCAAGATGTTCTTTATCGTGACCGACAACAACGGCACGAACTACCTGATGGGTGACAAGCGGCGCGGCGCGCTCCGTGCGTCGGGTGATGGTGCCACTACCGGAGCAAGCTCCACTGCCCGCAACCAGAACACCCTCCACTACACCTTTACCGCACCGCGCAAATGTGTGTATGAGGGAGACACGGAGGACATCCTGACTGTAAAAGCCGCATCAGAAGTTCCATAAGACTTTTTTGTTCATGATTGGTTGTTCATGTCCGTCTCTCGCTCTCACGCAGGGGCGGACATTTTGTTTTGTCCTATTCCGGCAACAAAAATCGCAATAGCTTTGCGTATCATCAAAAAACAACGTACATACAATGTCAAAGATTACACAGAACTATATCGAGGCGCGCAGGGACGGCATCAAGTGGCTGAACTCGCAGAAACGTGACTACAGCACCGGTGTGAATATCCTGACCCGTTCTGGATATAAGGGGTTTGTCGCCGCACGTCTGGCACGCCAGGGCGAAAAGCCGCATACCCGCGAGAAGCTGGAGTATGAAATCCGGCAGATGATCAAGGTGTGGTACCATCCGGATGACCCGCGCTTTGAGGATGTGGACCTGGCAGATGATGCAATGCCGGGCAATGACGGGCGTTCCGAGACGGTTCCCGAAGAGACGGCTGCCGCCATTGTCGCCGTTGCGGAGAGGGAACTGGCGCGTGAGGCGGACGAACAGCCCGCCTATCCTCCGGTGATGGCCAAAATCATCTATGACTTCCGGGAATGCTACAACGAACGTTCACGCCAGCACCGGATGCTTGCCGGACTGGGTGAGACAAACACGCAGGCTGTATGCACGTAGCGCAAGGATATTGTCGCCCGTATAGCCTTTCTCTCCAACCGCATGACACTGCTGGCTGCCATCAAAAGGCAGTTCGAGCAGGACAGGGAACTGCCGACTGAAGAGCAGCTGGACGAACTCTACAAAAAAGCGGATACCCCCGAAGAAAATCCGGAAAAGGAAGAGGACGAGACCGACATCAGTTCCCTATCCGTGGAAGAACTGAAGAAAGCGAAATCCAATGCCAAGAGCAAGATTACCAAGGCAAGGAACATGCTGCTGTACTCTTCGGAAAGCAAGCCCAAGGACGGCAAGGAGAATCCCCTTCCCGACTGCCCCAAACGCGTGAAATACGAGAAGAAGGTGGCTGCCCAGGAAGCACTGGTGGAAAGGATAGAATATCGTTTGGCAGAACTGCAATAGGTTATGTTGGTCTGTTGCAGCGAGATTGAGAATAAGATGATGCCGGTGGATGATGCAGTAAGTCCTATGCAGGGAGACCGATACCCGACAGGCTACATCCGCCGAACGGATGCGGCAGCCTCCGGCCACGACCTGGCTGCGGAGAAGCTGCTGCATCCGGACGCCATGGGGGTGCTGGTACCCGGCAGGGACAAGCATTTCTACTCTTCAGGGGCGTTCAACCTGATCCAGTTGATTTTCTATATTCTCAGACAGACGGGGCCGGCACACCTGCTGCTTACCACCTATTCCATCTCCATGGACAGCATTACGGCGATCCACCGGAAAGTGGAAACGGGCGAGCTGTTGTCAGTGCGGTTCCTGATAGACAACCGGGTACGCAGCATATCACCCAAACCGTTCGATTATCTGGTGACCACGTTCCCGGACTGCTACCGTTGCCTCGCGCTTCATGCGAAGGTGGCGCTGCTGTATAACGAGGACTGGAAGATTACCGTAGTGGGCAGCCAGAACGCCACGCACAACCCGAAGCTGGAACGTGGAATCATCCATACCGGCAGAGATATTTTTGATTTTGACTTTAAAATGCTGAATGATGAATTTGACTCAGGAACAACGTGAGGAGATAGAGAAGATGGCCTATCGTTTGATCCCTCCGGGGCTGATAGCCATCAATATAGGTGCCGATGAGACGGACTTTCTCGCGGAACTCCGCACACCGGGCACCGAAATCCGGACCGCCTTCTACCGGGGGCATCTTCGCCAGACGGTTGAACTCCGGGAGTCACTCATCAAGTCGGCCGTCAATGGCAGCAACCCGGCACAGCAGGAGCTTATCAAGTTCATCAAATCGCAACAGCAGTATCTTGAGTATGAATAACAACCGTCTGACGGCATCCAAAAGCAAGGCCGCACTGGAGGAGCAATCCTACGACCTTATACAGCAGCACATCATCGACCCGGAGAACAGTCCGCTGCCGGAGCATCTGCGTGTGCAGTGCAACCGGGTGCTGCAGATAGCACGTCTTTTGGATGACTATCCGAACGAGAGCCACATCATCAACATCATGCTGGCAAAATACCGTATCTCGCGTACCCAGATAAGGAAGGACATCGCCCTGGCAAAAGAGCTGTTCAAGACACAGCACCAGTTCGATTGGGACTTCTGGTATGCCTGGATGATCAAGGACCAGATTCAGCTTATCCGGGATTGCAAGCTCAAAGGTGATCTCAAGCAATGGAACAACGCCAAGAAAGTGCTGCATCAGATGATTGGTGAGAAGCCGGCTTCCGTTGAGGACCCGCGACGCATGGAGAAGAATGTATTCTACATCCAGATCAACAGTATGGGGCAAAAGGTGGATATTCCCCTGAATGCCATCCGCAACCTTTCCCAGGAAGAGCAGAAGCTTTTGGTAGATTCGATGTACACGCCTATCGACGACGCACAAGCTGAAGAAATAATGAACTCATAACAGATTACCCATGAAAAAATTGACAAACAAACGACTCATCTCTTACTTGGTTGACCATAAGCACATTGATATGGTATCGGTCAACAAGACACAGATTGTCTGTACCGTATCTGCCAGGTTCAGGCCGGAAGAGGTACCGCAGCTGCTGGCTGATACCGGGCAGGACATGCCCCGTATGACTTCTTCCGAGGGTGTGAACTACATTGTTTTCCCACGATATTGATACGGCAGGACAATGGACGAAAATGTCTGGGAAGAGGTCATACAGGTCAATCCGGCGCAGGCGGCATTCCTCGTGATGCCGTACAAGAACGGATATGTCATCTACTCGCGTGCCACGGGTAAATCATTCATTACCGGTGCCGTGATAGATGACAACATCCGGCTCATGCCGCGAGGGATTACTACGCTCACCCAAGCCACCATCGGGCAGGCGTTGACTAAAACCCTGCCTTCAGCGTTCAAGATGCTGGAGATGCTCGGTTATAAGCAGTGGGACCCGGTCAGCAAGACCGGTGACTATGTGGTGTGTCGCCGTCCCATCGAGGGATGGTACAAGCCATACGAGCACATCATGTCATTCGAGTACGGCATCAGCTTCAGTAACGGGCACATGCTTTATATACTCACCCAGGGCGGTAACAGCCGCGGTCCGAATGCGGACTACAACATCACCGATGAAGCGCTGACACTCGACAAGGAGAAGTTCGACCAGGAGGCGGCGCCGACCAACCGTGGCAATGAGCATATCTTCGGGCGCAAGTCGGAGCATCCGGTGCTGAAGCACCACGGCAACACCTTCCTCTCCTCCATGCCGTACACGCCCGAACAGAAATGGTTGCTTGAACCGGCCAAGTATTATGAAGAAGAACGCGGCATCCGGCTGTTTGATGTCTGGAACAGGATTGTGCGGTTACAGATGCAGCTCATTGATGCAAGGATTGCGAATGATGCGGGACTGTTCAAGGAGATCTGGAACGAGACCGTCCGTCTCAGGCAAAGTATCACGCCGTTCGTTTCACGTGACGGCACGCTCTTTATCCTTGGCTCCATCTTCGACAACATCGCCAATGTGGGCATGAACTATATCCTGAACCAGTACAAGGTGATGGATAAGCTTTCCTTCATGATAGAGATCCTGAACTTCATGGTGGATAAGATTGATAGCTGCTACTACCAGTTGGATGAACGCCATATCTATTACAATGCGACCAATGACGACTATATCCGTGACTTTGCCGAAGATCATAACTACAACTGGCAGCAGCTTGCCAATAACGATGACAGCCGGCGTGACCTGGACTGCAATCCCAACCAGCCGATAGAGCTGACACCCGACTGGGGTTCTGCTGCCTCATTCCTGGAAGTGGCGCAGGAGCGCAACTATGACTTCGTGACGAAGCTGCTGACCCGCGAGCCGGTGGACAACAACATCAACGAGTTCTTCGTCAAGCGTGATGAAGAGGATGACACCATGGTGAACGCGCTGATGGACAAGTTCTGTCACTACTACCGTAACCATATCAACAAACACCTGCATTATTACCGTGACCGTTACGGGGATGCACGCCGTGCCAACAACAAGAAGTCCTACAACGAGCTTGCCATCGAGCGTCTGGAGAAACATGGGTGGACGGTGGAACAGCACACCCATGCGGGCATGGAGCCACCGCAGCATGACAAGTACCTGCTCTGGGCTTCCATCCTGGCAGAGAAAGACGAACGGTTCCCGAAGAAGCGTTTCAACGGCTCGAAATGCAAATATACACTCATCTCCATGAACAATACGCGTGTCATCGAGGACCGCGAGGGGCGTTTTGCCAAGGATAAGCGCAGCGAGCGTAACCAGTCCATCCTTCCGGAAGAAGCCACCCACTTCGGTGATGCGGTGGATAAGCGTGTATGGACGAAGTACGGGCACCTACTCAGGCAGGCATACGGATTCGTGGACGCACGTATCTGATTCACCTCATACACATACATCCGCAATCACAATCGCAATGCTTATGGCAGGACTCGCAACGTCCGCAATGGGAATCGCTGCACTTCAGGACAGGCTATCGGGCACAGGACTGCCCGAGGGGGCACCCTCCTTGTCATATTTCCTTGTTTCTTGCGCTTTTGGTTGCGTTTTTGGATAGGGCGCGGTCGGCAGAAACTTCCGTTTCTGTTTCCATTCGGATGGAAAGAGGGGTATTCTGTATTCATTATCAAAGAAGTATATTTCTTATAACATTCATTAACAAAGAGCACGGCGCGCGCAAAATCCGTACTGAAGGAACAGGCAGGCAAATCTATTTCCTCCAGTACGGATTTTGCGCGTCTCAGCGGTAAGTAGCGGCAGCTACTTGCGTTTGTCCGCATCCATGCAGGTAGCCCCGGTCTTTTCCGTTTCAATAGCTAAGGTAGAGACCGTAGAGCGGTAAGCGTTCCGCTTGGCGTGCCTCCGTTTCTTTTCCGCAACTCCTTTTCATTTCCTGCATCTCTGTATGCGGTCAGGTAGTCTTTTGAGTCCGCAAATGTAGGGCACCGGTCTGACAAGCAAGGTCGGGCGTTGTCCGCTAAAAAATCTCCAGCCCTACGGGTAGTATTCAAGCCTTCGGTTTTAGTCGGAACCTTGCGGAATGTCATCCTCGGCACCTCAATTATTGCGGCATCAAAAGGCAACCATACCGCACGTCATACAGACACGCCGGAATAAAAAAAAAGTCGTTCCGGGAAACGGAGAAAATTAAAAAAGGCTCCACCCGACGACTCCAGAAATCCAGAATAAATTAAAAACTTACAGTTATGGCAGCAAAAAGAAACATTCCCGAAGCATGGAAAAATCAATGGTCTAAATTCATGTTTAACTTCTTTTACTACTTGCCTACCAAGTACGAGGCTAACAAACGGGAGTGGTCTATCCGCAGGATGATATGGGATTTTAAGGACGGGAAGCGCAGTGCGTCTGTGGCAGAACTTGTAGCGAAGAAGATGCGCGAGCAGTTCGGTGCAGAAGTTTGCAACGTGACGTTGGTCTGCATACCAGCCAGTAGCGGAGAGAAGAACGAAATCAGATACAAGGCTTTTGCCGAAGAGGTGGCACGGCTGACGGGGTGCAGGAATGCGTACAAAGCAATTACCATTGAGGGAGGACGGCTTGCCATCCATGAGACGAAAGCGGCCAAGACGGTGCAGACGGTGGAGGTCATCAAGTTTGACAAGCGTTTTTTCAAGGGTAAGAAATGCCTTGTATTCGATGATATACTGACGCAGGGGCATAGTTACGCACGGTTTGCGTGTGCACTTGAAACGCTTGGGGCAGAGGTTTTGGGAGGCTATTTCTTAGGTAAGACAATTCTTTTATAACAATTTAATCCATACAATGAATACTCTTTTTGATAACGATTGCCGCTACATGAGCGACAGAGAACTGATTTACGAAATCAGCAACAACAGACAGATTGTTTCGGACATCGAACGCAGCAACGAAGTGATAGACCTTGAAAAATTGTTTTCCTCTTTGACTCCTGGACGCAGGAGGGTAGCCGTGGCAGCCGTGGAGATGTACAAGAGACAACTGTCGCAGCAGGTGGAACGTAGGCAAATAAGGATGAGCAAAGACGTATACGAACTGATGGAGCCATTGATAGGAGATTTGCCGAATGAGGAATTTTGGGTCGTGTCGATAAACCAAGCCGGACGGCTTATCAAGAAAGTACGCATATCGGTAGGCGGCATTGACCAGACTTCAGCGGATATAAGGCTGATTATGCGCGTGCTGATTGATACGGGGGCAGTGCAGTTCGCAGCGGTGCATAACCATCCGAGTGGCAACAGCCGACCGAGCAATGAAGACAAGAGGCTGACGGAGCAACTTAAAAAGGCGGCAGGGTTATTCAATATCACAATGATAGACCACGTGATTATAACGAATGGTGAATATTACAGTTTTGGCGATGAGGGGCTGATTTGACGGAGGGGTGCAGGGTGCACCCATTCCGTTTGCTCGCACGCTCGCAAACGGAATGGGGCCCGAAAAGCGGAATGACTGGTCGTGTTACCGTTCCTTCAACCACGGAGGGGCTTTTTTTGTCCTATGAGAGCGGATGGTTGGCTTCTATCTTTGTGACAAAAAAAGAGATATGATACGCTTTTTCACAAGATTCGTCGCCACCTATGGGTATGATTCACCGAAGGAGTTCTTTCTTTCGGTGGCTCCGAGCTTCAAGTACAACCTGCAATTTCCGGCCATCTCCTTCAGCGCCGTCACTGCCGTAGTCAGCGAATGGATAGGCATTACACCGTTCCTGGCCATGGCCATGCTCGTCGCCATTGTCTCCGAGATGTGGACGGGCATCCGGGCAAGCAAGGTCCAGGGAATAGGATTTGAAAGCTTCCGTTTCTCACGCTGCATCATCAAGCTGTGTATCTGGCTGACCATCATCTATATCACCCACTCATTCTATCTGGAGAGTAAGGCCGGAGCGGAAGAAAGCTTTGTCATGCTTCTGGCCACCCTGTTCTTTTCCATTGTCAAGGTGTTCGTCATGACCTGGTTCTGCGTCGAGCACGTGACAAGCATACTGGAGAACCTGGCGGTCATCGACGGCAAGCCGAAAGATACGCTGATCAAGCAGGTGGGAATATTGTGGGTGACAGTCACGGATAAATTCAGAAGAAAGGCCGATGAGACGGAAGGTTAGCCATATGTTGCTTTGTGCGGTTATCGCATTTCTTTCCGGCTGGGCCGGCCACTGGCTGGGTTCCCGGAAACGGAGCATTGTCCATGTACCGGAAACGGTGGTCAGGCATGATACAATACGCCCTGCCATTCCGGAAGCGGAGGTGATTATCCGTGAGGTACCCACAGAAGTGGATACGGCGGCTATACTGGCCGACTATTTCTCGGAGAAGCATTATCTTGATACAATTATTGAACGCCCTTACCTGAAAGTGGAGCTGACCGACGTCATATCCCGCAATTCATTGCTTGACCGCACGGTAGTGGTGGACTACCGGCAACCGGTCGTCTGCAACAATGCTCTTGCCTTAGGTCTGGAAATTGGACGTTCCTGGCAAGTCTTGTCGGCAGAATATCGCCATAAGCAATGGGAGTTCAGAGCAGGATATGACTTGTACAACAGGTCACTGGTGTTGGGCATTTCTAAAACCCTTTGGCAATGGTAGTGGACGGCATACATGATGGAGTGGACTGCTTCATCTCGGAAATCGGGGAAATAAAAATCTCAGGAATCACAGATGAACAGTTGAATGTCCGTATTGAAACCGGAGGTACGGAGTTTTTCAATGAGAGCTATTACGCTTTGAAAGGCAACGTGGTAATCCATGAGATAGGGGAAATGCTCCGCAGTCACTTCTCCCTGCATGACCCGAAAGGGATGTCAAACAATGTAGTCTCTTATTATCAGGCTCCATTGTCCATAACCGCTGTGTTTTCAGACAAGCAGGACACGGTCCGGAGGAGTTTCAATGCTTATTACAGCCGTTGTCGCACATCGGTATCCCCGTCAGACGTACTTTTTCTGACACATGAGAGCACAATCCGTACAGCCCATGATAGAATGGAATATCTAACCTTTACTGCCCATAAAGGCATGTCGGTGGACATGAGCATAGCCTACATGGATGCGGGAAAGGAAAAGTACAAGACAGTCAGTGAGCAAGTGGATGCCACTGCCGGTATGCTCGCTGTTTCTTTTTCACTTGATAAGATTGTACGTCGGTCCGGTATTGCCGTATCATCCATCACATATTATGATGTCCTATTGAAAAAAGATGGCACTGTAAAGGATAAGGTGAGATTTGTCAATGATGACCGACAGTATAGGAATGTCACCAATTTCATTTACCGAAACGCATTCGGTATGCCGGAGACAATGGCATTCACCGGACTGGTGGAATATTCCCCCGAACTTGAGGGTGATCCGGTAGAACTGTTACAGAGAACCGTCCGCACTTCATCCAAATACATTGACAGCCGTACGGTAAACAGCGGCTATCTGGACACCAGACAATACGGAAAGGTACTGGATCTGATAACAACTGATTCTTTGCAGCTGTATAATACGGAAACATCGACGGAAGTGGTGACCACTGACATTGATTTCTCTCACAAGCGTACCGGCAACGAGAAAATCAATGTCTCACTTACATTCCGTCAGGCATCACGCCTGCATCTGGCTTTCGAGCGTACCGGTGACAATGGTATTTATGGGCGGATATTCGACAGAACATTTGACAATACATTTGAATGATATAACGATATGGAGACAATACGCAGAAACCTGGCTCTGGCCGACATGGACATCCGCACGGACGAACGCGGACGCCGGCGCATCTTTTCGATAAAGTTCGTCAGCAAGGAAGGCAAGGTCTATTTCATGCCCCAGGCCTACGCCTGCGGTGCAGGACGCATGAACATGAAGGAATACCAGCTCCGGGGCGTGCAGCCCTGCGACTGCAAGGGAAATCCGGAAGGACACCCCTACCCTGTGGATATTGACCTGATACTGGAGTATAACAAAAAGAAAATAATATTCTGATGAACATATTGTTTAATTCAAGCGGTATTCCCCTGCTGATGCAGTCCACGTACATATTCGGCGAAACGACGGGAACACCCCAGAACGAAATGAAGGAGCGTACCCGAATCCTGGCGCCATATGACTTGTCGAATGTTTCCTATATAGACATCGACGGAGTGAAGGTGCGTCCGTGGGGAGATGAGAATGATTTCCCCCAGAAGGCGGCTGAAGAGATAGGAAACACCAGCGTGCTCAATACGGGCCTGAAGTTTCTTCGTAACCTGACACTTGGGCAAGGCATATATCCTTGTACGGTGAAAGGTTACGACAATGATGGCAACGAGATACTGAAACCCGTTACCGATAGCCGGGTACAGACTTTTATTGCTTCCCGGAATGTGAGGCGCTACATGGAGAAGGTGCTTCGGGATTACTTGAAATTCGGCAACGGTGCCGTCCAGTTTGTGCCGTCGGCTGCCGGCAATTCTTTTGCAGGGGTCAATCCGGTCAATGCGCTTTACCGCCGTTATTCCGAAGTGGACGAATACGGCGCCTGCAAGTGCATCATTTCCGGATATTGGCCGCAACGTCCGGACAAGGGACAATACACCAGGCTGGATGTGCTCTCCGAATACGACCCGCAGATGCACGCCGAGGTGTTGAAGTTTGCCGGAAAGGTGAGGGACGGTTTCATCATGCCGGTACGCGACAGCTGGAGCAACGACGACCTTTACGGCATGCCCATCTGGTGGCCCGCCTACGTTTGTGGATGGGTGGAGATAGCCCATCTTATCCCCCATTTCCTCAAGAAAGCCTACAAGAACCAGATAACCTGGAAGTGGCATGTACAGATACCGTATTCCTACTGGGAGAAGAAATACCCGTCCAAGGACTATTCTGCCAAGGAGCGTGAGGCGGCCATACAGAAGTATATGGATTCTGTGGAGCAGAACCTTTGCGGACCGGACAATGCGGAGAAGCCCATCTTCTCTCATTATGCCGTGAACGAGATGAACGGCAGGATTGAGGAGGAGTGGAAAATCAAGCCGCTGGAGAACAAATACCAGGGCAGTGACAATCTTCCGGTGTCGGCAGCCGCCAACTCGGAAATTCTGTTTGCATTGATGGTGAATCCGAATGTGCTCGGTGCAGGTATGCCCGGTGGCACCTATGCCGGCAACCAGGGCGGTTCCAATATCCGGGAGGCTTTCCTTGTGAACATTGCCAACGCGTGGATTGACCGGCAAAATATCCTGGATCCGATTGAACTCTACATCAAAATGAACGGCATGCCGGAATGCGAGCTGCGTTTCCGCAATACCGTTTTAGTAACCCTCGATACCGGCAGCGGTACCAAAAAAACATTGAGCTAATGATATTCAGTGCAGAAAAATGGAACAACGGCAAGGAGCTGAAAGCGGTGATGAAGGTGAACACCGCCATCTCCTTTGACATGATGGAGGCACCGCTTCGGAATGCTTTCCGGCAATACCTCGTACCGTTATTGGGCGATGCGATGGCGGGAGAAGTGGTCGAGATATACGAATTCGGTCCAAATCCGGATGTATTGGAACAGAATACCGAAGGGGCAACCGAACGGGAGAAACTGGACAGCCGCCTGCTGGAGATCTGCAAACGCGCGAACGCGAACCTGGCGTTCTGGAACGATTTCGATGAAATCAGCATGCGTATCACCGATGCGGGCTTCCAACGTCAGAAATCCGACAACGGCGAATCATTCCAGCAGGTGTACAAGTACCAGGAAGATAACCTGCGGGCATCGTTACGCAACAAGGGGTTCAATGCGCTCGACGAGCTGCTTGAGTTTCTGTATGCCCATATAGCCGAATATCCGGAGTTCGCGTCCTCCCAGGCCTATCAGGACCGTAAATCAGCCATTGTCCGCAGTACCGCGGATGTCAATGACGTCTGTTTTATCAATGGCAGCCGGATTGTTTTCCTTCGCCTGCAGCCGCACCTGAAGTTTGCCGAGGAGATGCTCCTTCAGCCGGCCATCGGTGACAAGCTGTATGAGCATCTGATTGACGGACTGGTAAATCCCCCAGAAGACGAAGAAGCCCGGAAGAGCGTGGAGCGGTTGCGCCTTGCCTGCTCCCGCTACATTGTGGCAATGGCGGTCAGACGGCTGCTGATGGAGACGGGTAGCGTCACGGACCGGGGGCTGTACTTCACCGCTGTACAGCCGGGTGAGAAGGGCAATGAGGAGAAGAGACCCGTCGATACGGAGCGCATAGCCGTACAGATCCAGAATCTGAAAGCGGATGCGGACATGTACATGACCGTTCTGCTGCGTACGGTACGGAGTTGTTTTGAGAATTTCTATGAGGGTGATCCCAGGCAGATATACGACCGGGACAATGACCATAAACGCACATTCTGGACATGAGGGAGCTTCGCATTGCATACCGTAGATTCGGAATCCGCCATGAGATAATCCGCCGGGTACCTCAGAAATGGGAGGAGCTGACACCGGCACAGTTCCTGCTCGTGTCGCGGCTTTATCTTCAGGAAATAGACGAACCATCCTTCCTGAAGGAGTTCTATTCCCTGCCGTCCGGGGTCGGTTCCGACACCTATTACAGTTATAAGCTGAGCGAACTGGTGGAGTTCATCAGCGACTGCCGTGTCCGGATGGACCGCTTTATCCTTCCTGCCGTCTCCGGGCTGAAAGCGCCGGGTGACCGCCTGAAGGGGATGTGTTTCGAGCACTTCATGCACGTGGACACAGCTTTCAACCGCTATGCGCGTGACGGCAAGGATGCCTCACTCGATGCTTTCGTATCAATGCTCTATTTGAAGGACAACGAATATATTGTCCTACCGGCGGGCGGGAAAAACGGTTTATTTAGCAGGCAGAAACCGCTGATACTGCAAAAACGGATAATGAAGGTGACAAAGATTGACAGGTACGTCAAGTATGCCATATTCCTGAACTACGTTTTTGTCAAGAGGTGGCTTTCAAAGGCTTTTCCTTTCCTCTTTCCGTTGGATGATGAACCGGAGGAAAAGCGGAATAGTCCCGCCGCACCGTCAGTCAACTGGCTCGACATCTTCGACGCCTTTGTCGGTGACGATGTGGCGGTGATGGAGAAATATCAGGCGATGCCGGTGGCAACGGCATTCCGCCTGCTCAACAAAAGGATACGTGACGCCCAAAACAGAAGAAATGACTTTTTCGGAATACATAGAGAATCTGGCTGAAAGGCATGTCGATATACGACACAAGGAGAATGATGAAGTACACTTCCTCTCATCAGAACGGGAGAAGCATACGGCACTGGACAGCGTGCTCCACTATCCGGCAGTGATTGTGGACCGTGGCTCAGGATTCGGTTACGGCGGTAATCCGGGTGCATACCGAAAAGACCGCGATTACCTGCTCTTCATTGTGGAGCATGTGTCCGACACCTCCGACTATGAGCAGATAGAGGCTGCCCTTGACAAGTGCGAGCGCATTCTTGATGAGCTGCTCAACCAAATTTTGGAAGACAAAAGGAAGAAAAGGCTGTGGCTCGCTTTTTCCTTGGAGGATGTGGAAGCGGATTATGTGGTAAACAATGATAACCAGCTTTATGGCGTGGTTGCGGCAATACATCTGTCCGAACTTTACAAGGTTTTGAATTGCCGCAATGCATTTTTATGATACAGTATGTCTGATACACTTACAACATTGAAGGAGCTGGCGGCACAAGTGCGTGGTGCCACCCGAAAAGGTGAGAATACGGCTGAACGTGTCGGGCGTCTCTTTGTGGGCATCCTTGCCCTCATGGAAGAATCCGAAATTTCATTCGAGCCTTCCGAGGGATACGATACGCTTGGGACATTGAAGGAACTGGCGGCACAGGTACGCAGTACTACCGAGGACAGTGAGAATACCGCCGAACGTGTCGGACGTGTTTTTGCCGGCATCCTGGATCTGCTGGAGCTGTCCGGTATCGAGTTCGATACTGCCGAAGGAGATGATTCCATAGAGATCCTGCAGTCCCTTTCCGACCAGGTACGTGGTGCCACCCGAAAAGGTGAGAATACGTCCGAACGTGTGGGGCGTCTCTTTGCGGGTATCTTGAATCTTTGGGCAATGAGAGCGGAGGACTGGAACAAGGTCATACCGCCCGTCTATGTCCGCAGCGACAACGGACGGCAATATCTCGGCATCTACAACGTGACCAAATCGGTCATGGAGGACTATCCCGACGGTCTGACGCAGGATGTGACGATAACATGCACCCAGACCAACATAGACTACAAGGGCAACAGATACCAGGATGAGGACAGCATGTGGAGCGTGGAGATGAAAGGCTGGAACCAGGATACCGCACATATACTTACCATTGACGGGGCCGGCAAATGCACACTCGACGGCCGCGGTTTCGGTGGCATACATATCGAGGATTGCAGCAACATCATCATCCGGGACATCACCTTCCTGAACTTCAATACCTACGAGGGTGTTTATGCACCGGAGGAGCCCGCCTGCATCTATGCCACAAACATCTCCAAACGCAAGCCTTGCCGCAACCTGTACTTTGAGAACCTGACCGTCAAAGGGCAGAGCACCAAGAGTCCGAACTCCAATTACCGCACCCGCTACGGCATTACGGTCAAAGGATACGAGAATGTGTGTCTCCATAATATCCGTATGTCGCAGGTCGTTGTCCAGCCGATTTCCATTACAGATGCGAATACCGTCTATATATCAAAGATAAGATTCTCCGAATCAGTGATGCAGGCCGAAGTGGTCGGGCACCCGTCAATCATGAGCCTTTCGGCAACGGATGTCTATATCATGGATTGTGACATAGACGGCAGCCATTACAATGAGGTAGCCATTTCCGTAGGCAAGGTCAAACAACTGTTCTTAGAGCGTAACCATATCTACAAGACCTGCGGACCGGTCATCGGAATAAGCAATGAACTCGGCGCGGACAAGATATTCATATCCGGCAATTACATGCATGATAACATGGAGCTTCCGAAATACCAATGGGACTGCACGTGGTTCACGTTCCCCGGCATGTCCAAGGAAATAATAATCGCGAACAATACCTTCGTGTTCAGCAGCGGCTATTTCCAGGAGTTTTTCGCGCGTTCGAGCACTTCCGCTATCGAAAGGCTGGTCAATGTGAACAATATATTTGTCCGGCACAATGAGCAGAATCATGGCATCTTCATCCTTTCGAGCGTCCATAGCCTCATAAGTGGCAGTAATATTTATAATAAGGAGACCGTATTGTACTCCATGGCCGACAATACTTCACCGGTGTATTTTGCCGGAAACAACCAGGGAAACCTTGCGTACATACAAGCACAGGGATATGAGGCTGGCACGGCACAGATTACCGACGGGAGCGCCATCCTGATGGATGACCGCCCGTGTCTGACAGCGGAACTGGCAGCCATTCACAAGAGCGTCGCGGAATATGTACGTGAATTCGATTACAAGTACCAGACGAATGACCGGGACAATACCAGCATCGGCTGTGACAACTACTACAGCGTCGAGTTTGACGAGACAGCCGACACCACCGATGGCTACGACGGTATAAACCGTTACAGCAATGAAGTCTTCAGCAGCGCTGCCCAATACAGTATGCCGTCAGACCAGACCCTGGTGTTGCTTGCACGGTCCAAGAACCGGGACAGGATGGTTGTGTTCAACATAACCAAATCGGACGATGTCGGTAACCGGATTGTATCTGTCGGCCGCCTGGCATCGTTCTCCATCCGTCCGAAGCTTGACGGGAACGGAGAATATACAGCAGACCAGTTATATGATGTAACCATTGAATAATGATGAATATATGAAATACCACGAGATTCTGAAAGCCCTGATCGGCATTCCCTCCTTGTCCGCAAGACTTGACAACCCTTTCCCTCTGGTCGGGGACAAAGTTACCATATCAAGTACAAGCGAATGGGTGAGGCAACACGAGTATCTGCTTGATGGTGGAGCCGGGCCTGAACGGTCTGTCCTGGATTGTGTACTGGGAAAATCCTCAGAGACTGTAGATATGTCTGCCGCAGGTGAGTTCATACAGAGCGTCAGTGTATCCAACGATAGCGGCAACGCTTCTGTCAGGAAAATCGCATATCCGATGCTTCCCGCCACCGAGCCCTATTTTATGGTTACCGCCACTGAGATAGTGCGTGTCGGGGAAAGGGGCTATCTTTCGATATATGCCGAAAACGGTTATGCCACTTCCCGCAACAATACCATCGTTGCGCGTATATACAAGGAGAATGAACCGGAACCAGTGAAAACCGTCGGCTTTGACACGAGCCGTCCAGGACCGACTGTCTGGGCGGCATCCCCCTATACCTTCGATGCTGTGTCCGACCGTGGAATATACGATGTGGAGGTGGACGTGACAGATGTCCTGACCGGTGTGACTTTTACCAAACGTATCAACAAGCTCATAACCGTTACCCCCGCGCTTGCCCCCCGTGATGAAGCGGTTGAGTATCTCGTCCCCGACGCCAAGATTGTGGGTGGAGCCGAGAGCTGGATTATAGACGGTAAGGATTATCCGGCAGGCTGTACGGTTATCCTAAAATATGACCCGCAGTTCGGTGAGAGATACCCCATGCGTCTGCGTCTTGACAATTTCAAGGGCACGCGGGAGAATCCGATCATTTTCACGATAGATACTGAGGAGCCGTTTGAATTCAACTGGTTCTATTGGTTCGGCATACTCTTCAATGACTGCGCCCATATCGTCTTTGACGGCAGGGGCTATCATAATCTAGATAAGGGGTTCAGAATGATTGCCATGCCGGAATTTGCGAATATCGCCATACAAGTCACCAACTATTCGAACGAGCTTGAATTCTTTGGTATCGAGATCGACAAGGCGGATTTTGCCGGATTCATGATCAAGACAGACCCCACGGCCGATAACCCCCAGGGGTGGTGGCCTGCCTATAGGCTGGAAAATCTCAGGCTCCATCATAACCATATTCATGACACGGTCGGAGAAGGGAGCTATCTGGGACACTACAGTCCTAATTATTATACCGGTACCAACAGCAACGGGGAGGAGGTCAGATACCGTGCGCACCACTTGTACAATACCCGCATATACCGTAATATCTATGAGAATCAGGGTTATGACAACTTCCAGCTCAATAATGCCGAAGATGCCGAGATATGCTATAATGAATTCATCAATGGCGGTAACCGTATGGAGAAGGACCAGACATCGGCTCTTGCCCTCGGTCTCAGTGGCAAAATATACAACAATGTCATACGCGGGCATTTCGGCCCTGCCATCCAGTGCCTGTGCATGGGTGATGTGGAGATTTTCAACAATATCATCGCTCCCGGCACGGAAGTCTCAAGCGCTTTCTATCTGGGGGGCTTCCAGGAACCCCCGCAGTCCGATTATGATACCGGGTTGACAATAGGGCATCTGATTAATATACATAACAACATCCTCTTCTCGTATGGCGTGCCATATCTGTTCAGTCAGGCGAACAAATGCAAGAATGTCCGTATTCTGGACAACTTCTGTGTACATAAGGGAGCCTGGGGAGGTCAGGCGGCGGATATAATGTCCGGTTGGAAAGTAGAGGGGAACATGGAACTAGAATACCCGCGTTACCCTTTCGATTTCCAGGCTATTGACGAGCGGTACAAGATTGCCGATTCCATCAATCTGGACTATCGCATTGCCGCCTCCTCGCCTCTGGTTGAAGGAGGATGCGGCGACAGTTTCCGTTTTGATTTCAACGGCTATAAAAATTGGTACGACAAGGTGTTCCCTATAGGCCCTTTCCTTGGGAAATATAGGAGTCCGGACATCGTGGATGCCCTTTTCGGACTGTCATCCATTGTGATAGACGGAGGTGCCGCCAGTACCTTGAGCAATAAGGTCAGCGTGCGGATGAATTGCAAGGGTGAGGTGACACATTACCGTATAAGTGAGAAAAGGGACTTTTCCGACACGGTGTGGTCGGAGTGGAGCGGTGATACCGTAGAATTCACATTCCTTTCCACAGGACCGAAGACATTGTACTGCCAGATAAAGTCGTCTACGGAAGAGAGCGCTGTTAAATCCGCATCCATCATCTATCAGGAAAGCCCGTTGGTACTGTCCTCTGTCGTGATAGAGGACGGTGTTCCTGAAAAGAACGGAAAGACTGTGAGTGTTGAAATATCATACAGCGGTTCTGTCATGCCCCGATACTACCGTGCAGGTGAAACGGAGGATTTGACCTCTGCCGGTTGGACTGCGTTTACGGAACGTTTCTCCTATACGTTTGATACAACGGGCGCGAAGACCTTGTATGTACAACTGATGGACGGATTCGGGCAGATGACTGAAACCCGGTCCGCAAGCATCACCATCAATCCGCCGCGTAAGGCAGTGGTCAGTATAGGATGGGCCTATGATGATGTTGCCCCCGGATGTGTGTTTGACAGTGGGCTTGGCATCAATAGGATGAATTACTCGGCGACAGCCCGGACTTTTGTATGGGATTCCGGGGAAGATGCCGGAAGTGTCGTCAAAGGGGACTCCGTCAATTTCAATGAGGATATCAGGGTCGGTGGTGCAACTACAGGTGACGATAGTGGCATGTATCCGGACAGTGTGTTGGAGAAATATGTCAGGTATAACGGTTTCCCGCAGAATACATACGGACACAGGACAGCCTCGATACATCTCTCTCCAGGGACATACCGTCTGCGGCTGTTCTGTTCCCTGAACTCCACTTATAAGAACTCCACGGAATTCATGAAGGTACAGACCGTCGTGGACGGTGTTGCCAATGTGTTTGAACTGCCGGACGGTTATGATGTCATAGGCAATCTCACCCGATGGCTTGAACAGGAAATCACCGTACCGGAATCGGGAATGTTCGAATTGCAATGGGGGATGGAGAATGCGACAAAAGGATGGATGGAGGTTCCGCTGAATATTATAGAAATAGAAGAAACGTAAGATAATGAAATATATAAAAGTAGTATGGCAAAAGCAGAAATCTTATTCAAGGTCATCCGCAAATGGGAAGGTGGATGGAGTGACCACAAAAATGACAAAGGTGGCAAAACCAATATGGGGATAACCTTGTCTACGTGGAAAGCATGCGGTTATGACAAGGATGGTGACGGAGACATTGATGCAGATGATTTACGCATGATTACTCCGGACGACGTTTTTCATGTTTTCAAGAAGTATTATTGGGACCGTTACCAAGCGGACTTCATACACAACCAGTCCATTGCGAATATCTGTGTGGATTGGGTGTGGGCCTCCGGACGTCCCGGTATCACAAGGGTACAACAACTACTGCAAATCAATGTAGACGGCATCGTAGGTCCTCAGACGGTTGCAAGTATCAATCTGGCCAACCAACGGCAGCTGTTCGAAGCTATCAAGACAGACAGAATCCGGTTTATTGAAGAAATCTGTAAAAGAGATCCGTCGCAGCTTGTATTCCGGAAAGGATGGCTGAACCGGATCAATGATTTCAAGTTCTCTGTCCGTTGAATTCTTGTCCTTTTTTCTACTCTTTTCAGCCTTTAGTTTTGTGTCCGGAACTAAAGACTTTTTTATGGCAATAACTGAAGAAAAAAGTTTAATGACCTCCGAGAAATTCAATCGAGGAGTTGAGAACTGGACGTGGAAAGTTAGGAATACCTCCGTTTATATTCTACAACGGACACACGCAACCGGCAGATTGCGTAGGGAACTGCAATCCCGTTGGCTGAAAGACCGTGAAGGTGGACCGGCTTATGTCGGTCTGGGTTTCCGCTTTGCCCGGTATGGTGCGTACCGGGAATATGGCGCCGGGCGTGGATATATCGTCAAGAACGGAATTATAATGAAGGGACATTCGGCATGGAGCGATAAGAAGAAACGTCAGGAACTGCGTTCTTTACGTGTTTCTGAATATCGTATCCGGCGCATGCGTACCGTTGATGAACACTATGCCGTTATCCGGCGAAGTCCCCTACCCTGGTTAGACCCTCCCATTGTGGATAACATTGAATCACTGGCTGATTTATCCGGAGAGTATTACGGTGACCAGGCACTCAAGAATGTGCTTCAGAAGTTTGATAAAATAACAATTGAAAAACGTTATGGCAAAAAGTGACAAGACTGTCAAAAGAGGTGTCTACTTGTACATCGATGGCAAGGAAATTAAGAATGACATCAATTCCATTGATTTGGAGATGAAACGCCTACAGCGTGACATTAAGGAAATGACACGCGGCTCTGAGGAATACAACCGCACCATGGCGAAGATACAGCATCTTCAGGGGATTATAAAACGACATCGCCAGGAGATAAAAGGCATCACCACCGAAACCAAGAAAGCGACTGTCAGTATTGGCAGTATGGTGGACTGGTTCAACCGTTTCGGTGGAGTTATCTTGTCCGTAATAGGTTTCCTTACCGGTTTTACCCTTGCCTTGCGCGCCATCAGAGACGAACGCAACAAGTTGGAGGAGTCCCAGGCCGGGCTGAAAGCCTTGACCGGACTTGATGATGACAGCATTGCCTGGTTGACCGGGCAGGCCAAGACGCTTTCCACCACCATGACCAAAGAGGGCTTGCGTGTCCGCCAGTCGGCAGCCGAAATCCTGGATGCGTTCATGTTGGTCGGTTCAGCCAAGCCGGAACTGCTTGGAGACAAGGAGGCGCTCAAGGCTGTTACGGAGGAAGCCATGCGGTTGCAGGCGGCAGCCAAAGACATCACCCTGAACGAAGCGGTTGATTCGCTTACTTTATCACTCAACCAATATGGGGCAGCGGCAGACCAGGCTGGACGGTTTACCAATGTATTGGCTGCCGGCTCCCAGGCAGGTTCCGCCAATATCGCAAGCCAGGCAAAGGCTATCCGGAATGCAGGTACCGCAGCGGCTTCGGCCAATGTTCCCATTGAACAGACGGTCGCATTGATTGAAACGCTTGCCTATCGGGGTATAAAGGATGAAGTGGCCGGAACGGGATTGAAGAAATTCTTTCTTGTTCTTCAGACCGGAGCAGACGAGACCAACCCTAAAATCGTCGGGTTGGATAAGGCACTGGAGAATCTGAAGAACAAGAACATGGACGCAGGCGCCATCAAGAAAATGTTCGGGGAGGAAGGCTACAATACCGCATCCGTAATCCTTCAGAACACGGAGATGGTGAAAGACTTCACCGCTGCCGTCACCGGTACCAATGTGGCGTATGAGCAGGCGGCCATAAACAGTGATACTGCACAGGCCAAACTGGAGCAGGCACGTAATAAGATGAAGCTGGCAGCCATTGACCTTGGCGAGAAGTTGAATCCGGCTCTGACGGTGAGTACGAATATGCTGACCAATGTGCTCAAGTATTTGCCGGGATTGATTGACTGGTGCAACAAATGGGGCACAACAGTAATAACACTAACGGTTCCTCTGGCAGCTTATTATACCACATTAAAGCTCATATCTCTTTATCATACTACTTACAACTTAGTCTTACGAGCAGGAATCGCCATCCAAACGGCTTACCGGGTAGCCACCACTGCTTTGAACGACGCATTGGCAGGAGATTACAAGGCAATAGGCAGGTTGATATTACAGATGCGCTCTCATAATATCGTAACCCGGACAGTGGCAGCAAGTACACTACTTTTCCGAGCAGCGCTGGAGACTTTAACCTTCCGCTTCTCTGCCGCAACTAAAGCGGCACGGGCAGCATGGGCGGTATTAGGATTAAATCCTTTTGTTGCTATTGCCACAACCGTTGCAGCCGCAGCAACAGGACTGTATATCTACGCTCAGCGTACTTCTGCTGCAGCACGTAGGCAAAAGGAACTGGTGGTTATGAATAGAGAGGCTGAAAAAAGCATTAGCGAAGAAAAAAATAAGCTGGATGCTTTACGGAAAGTGCTTGAGGATTCTAAAGAACCATATGAAAAACGGAAGGCTGCATTAGAAGATATTCAGTCCATTGTTCCGGAATATCATGCTTCATTGACGGAAGAGGGGGTGCTTATCAACAACAACACGCAAGCGCTGGACGGTTATGTAGAAAAGCTGTTGCTCACAGCCAAACAGCAAGCGGCCAATGCCAAATTACAAGAAGCCCTGGCACAAAGGTCAGAATGGATTCAGGAGAACGGTTCCGATGCCATGAAATTTAAAAATCTCGAATGGGAGATAAATGACCCCATCAATATGGACAAGTCCGTTGAGGAACTTGCAGCAGTCAACGGGATATCACCCACTGCATACCGCGTATGGGCTACCCAGAAAAAACGTCTTGACGATAACGTTCGGTATTACGAACAGATGATGCAGGATTATACCTCCCAGTTGCTTGCCATCAACGATAAATACAAGACTATTACTCCAGATTCTCCAACAATTACCGGAAACGGTGGCAGTGGTGGAGGTTCTGAATCTGAAGAAGAGCGGAAAAAACGTGTCAGCAAGGAATTGGAGGATATAGAGACTAACCACATGCAACAGCTCACCCATCTCCAAAAGCTTTATCTTGAGGGAGAAATCCAGACTAACGAGGAATATACTGCCCTTCAGATAGATTTGGAGAAAAAGACTTTGGATGAGAAATTGGCGATAATGGGGCTGGAGCCGCATGAACGTGAGAAGTTGCAGGTAAAGATGCTGGAGGCACAAATCAAGTTCAATGAAGAATGTAAAAAACAGGATGAAAAGACAGAAAAGGAGCGTCAGAAAGCATCAGACAAGATTGCCAAAGAACGCCTTTCAGTTCGTCAGAAACAACTCCGTATCGAATTGGAAGAAGCAGCTTCCTATCATTATAGGAACCTGACTTCCGAGGAGGATTTCTCCCAGGAGGTGAACGAGATTCGGAAACGGTATTGGAATGATTTGCTTCACAACTACCGACTGACTGAGGAACAACGTACGGAGATACAGAAGGAGCAGGCCGAAGCCCAGACCGATGCCGAGAAAGAGAAATACGACAAAACCATGAAAATGCATAGGCAATATGCCTCTCTGGTGACGGATATCGCTTCCGACTTCGGAGAAACGATTGGTGAAATGATTGCCACTGGCGAACTTTCGCTGAAGAATTTCTTACGTGAAACCATTATGATGGCACTGGATGCTTTGGAACGTGTTATTGAAATCTCCATACTGGAAATCACCGCAAAAAATTTGGCGGCAACAGCTCCATTTTCCTTTATCGGTGCCGCTAAAGCAGCTGCCCAAGTAGCTGCTATCAAAGCGGCTTTTGCTGTAGTAAAAGGGATGGTTGGTAATTTCTACACCGGCGGCTATACCGGTCCCGGCGACTGGGACCAGCCCCAGGGCATCGTCCACTCCAACGAGTTTGTCGCCAACCGCTTTGCCGTGGCCAACCCGCACCTGCGCCCCATCTTCGACGCCATCGACGTGGCGCAGCGCAGCGGCAACGTCGGCAACCTCACCGCCGAAGACATCGCGGTAGTCGCCGGACCCGGCAGAACCGCCCGCACCGTCCCCGCCAAGTCGCCTGCAGCCGGTGCCACGACCACCACCAACGACCCCGCCACGGTGGCCATGCTCGTGGAGTGCACCCGTATGCTCCGCAAACTGCACACCCGTTTGGGCGAGAAAATTGTGGCCGAGACCTACGTCACCGGCAAGCACGGCATCAACCAGGCACAAAAAGAGTACCAGGCATTGACCTACAACAAATCACGCAACAAATCCAAGAAATGACCGAATTATACATCAACGGCCAACGCGCCGTACTTCCCGAAGGATTCTCATTCACCTTCACCGCCGAGAACCCTTACTTCACGCGCAGCTCCAGCTACTCGTTGGACATCGAACTGCCCATGCCCGCCAACAACACCATCTTCAAACACATCAACCGGTTAGACGTGACCAAGCAGAAAACCATTCTTCCGGCCATGCTCATCGTAGATGCCCGGTGCCTGCTCAATGGCAGCACAGTGCTGTTGTCAGTAGAAGACACACAAGTCAAGGTGCAGTTGGTCTCCGGCAATGCCGAATTCAACCTCCTGACCAATGATGACATCTACATCGACGAATTAGACTTGGGCGATATAGGCTTCAGATACGACGTTCAGGGCTTCTTGCCGGCGGCAAGAATGAGCGAGTTCTACGGATCTGTCGATGAAGTCGAATCCGTATTGCTTCCCGTGTTCTACCAAGAGGCCAAAGAAGAGAACCTTGACAACAACGTTTTCTATGAGAATGGCACCAATGATTTTGCACCGACTGACAGCATAGTGGCATGTTGGCAACCCTACCTGATTACGGCTATCCGGAGGGTGGTCGAACATTTTGGCTATACACTCGACCTTACCTTTTTCGACAACAACTTTCTAAGAGATGTCTATATATGCAATGACGTGCGCTCAAAAAAGACACCCCATGTCCAACCACACTGGACGCTTGCCGATAATCTGCCGCACTGGACGGTCTCTGATTTCTTCAATGAACTTGAGAACTTCTATTGTGCCGTTACAGTCGTCAACGAGCATACCAAAGAAGTGCGTTTTGTCAGCCTGAATGACTATTTCTCAAACTCCGAGAAGATTGTCATCACCAATGACTCCTTGCTCAGAGAGTTTGAGGTGGAGATTACAGAAGAGAAGAACGACAAGGATTTGAGCCTGGGCAATATCACATACAATTTACCGTCCCACACAAACGACGGTTACTGCCGTATCGAGAGAAACATTCTGGAAGCTGCTGCAACACAAGAGTTCGACTCTTACGATGCCTTGCTCAAAGCATACGGCACGATGACCGACAGAAACAAGAAGAACCACATCTTCATCGTAGGCAAACGCTATTACATCAACTTCAACGATGAGGAGAACAATACCGATTCCTTGCGTGAAGTGAACCTGTATGCCGACCTGGTACGCACCACTGACTCCAGTGATGACATTTCACTGAAGATTGTCCCGGTCAAAATCGCACAATACGACATGGGTATCTATAGGCTGCTGCCAAACCACAGAGGATATGAGAAGACAGGAACAATGATGATGAATGTCCCGATAGTCGGCTATTATTCCACAGGATATTCCGAAGAGTCTTTCAACATACAAGAGGCCATCGAGGGCAACGGACAGAAGAAGCTGGAGAAGAACGACTGTATGGAGGTAGCCTTCAATACCGGCATCTTCAACCGCCAAAACGTGACCTTCAACGGACAGACAAAAGCCTACGACTACGCCTATCCCTTCACAGATTACCAGCAAAAGCCGGAAGCCCAGACCACCGACTTCCTCCCGTACTCCCTCAGTCTGAACGATGTCTGCCCGGACAGTATTGGGCATAGGCTGTCGACACTCAGTCTGTTCCACTCCAATATCCCTTACACAATCCAGTTCCAAGCCAATAAGCTGCCAGATGTGAATAAGGTGTTTCTTATAGGCAACAAGCAGTATTTGTGCGAGAAGATTGAGACGGAAATAGATGTTGATGGTTTGAACAAGGTGCTGAAGGGAACTTTTTACCGGATAGAATAAAAAATCCCCACAGTGGCTCGAAGCTGCGGGGACAGAATGTTCAATAAAACGTCTATCAAGCTATGGATAGCGAGCCTAATTTGTTACAAATGTCGTGGATGGCATTATTAAAAATCAGCCTGTCCTGTTCACTTAGCGTATAGACACGGCCACGTACCTTGTAGCCATAAATACGCTGTTGCAGCCAAGCCGTACTTTTCCCGAAATAATTACGGGCGATATAAGAGATTGGCACAATTTCCTTCATCTCCTTTATCTTCTCCTGCAAGGCTATTGTACGGTTCAGCTCCTCCGCTTCTTTAGCCAGTTCGTGATACCCGTTCAACAGCCAGTCGGCAATAGCTTCTGAATCGGCTTTCGTGGTGTAATGTTCTTGTATGTACAAGAACTTCTGTTGGTATTCCTCTTCCTTGTTGGTTGAATCTCCATTTAGAATGGCGGTAAGTTCCTTCAGTTCGTCATTGATTGTTTTCATAAGCAAATTTTTTTTGCCCCCTCTTTTCGTCCGAGGGGGCTGTTTTTACTTTTCTAATTCTTTTAGTTTGGTTTCCAGCATTTTTATCAGATGGTCTATTCTCAATTTTTCATCAAGTATGGCGTTCATCTTCTCTTCCGGTAACCCTTTACTGTTTTCAAATGCCCATTTCAGCATCTTTTGTTTCAACCTTAGCTCGGTTAGCTTCTGGGCAATTAGCAAAATCTCTTTTTTGTTTTCCATTACTTCCTTGTTTTATTGAACACTACAAAGATACATAGTATTTTTGATATGTGCAATAAATACATAATAAATTTACTATGTATTATTGTTTTTTATGCACACAGGGGGATGAAGAATTATCAGCGGAAACTATCCATAAAAGAACAGTTCAAAGTCGCAGGAAAAGTCATAGGGGCTGTAAGTGCCGTGGTTGGCATCATATCGTTTCTGCTTGGGTTGTTATTTTAGTGATGCCCCTAAAGTATAGCAGATATAAGAAATGGCGGCTACAAACATCAAGCCTGCTATCCAAAAAAGTGTACGGAGTATTTTGTAATATGAAGTGTTCATAGCGAATTGTTTTTTGCAAAAATAATCAATCCTTTTTGATTATCCGTAACTTTTCCCCATCTTTGCCTTGCCCAATATAAACCAAACGTTTCAATTCCTTATGCCGTGCAACCCGTACTCAATCGGGTTCCGGGTGGTTCCGGTGGGCGTGCGGCATAAGGAATTGATTATTTAGATATGGAACTAAAAGATTTTATAAAGAAAACTGTTTTGCAGCTTGCACAATCTGTTGATGAATTAAATAATGAAATGCCTGGTAAATTGATTGTCAATCCGGCAACAGTATCAGGAGCAGGCAAAAATCCCCATGTTGAGATACAAGGATATATGCACAATGTCATGGAAATAAATTTCGACTTGACACTAATAGCTGAAAACACAGCTGGTTCTCAAGGTAAGATAGGAGTGATGGCCGCAGTTCTGAATGCAGGAGGTAGTTGCGAAGAAGGCAAAACAAATAAATCGGAGAATAAAATAAGGTTTACTTTACCGGTAGTTTTACCCGCTGTAGAGGTAAGTGCTTATTAGAACTTTCCTTTAATAAACGAATACAGTCTTTGTACTTCATAGATTACATCTCTGTCTGTGCCTTGGCAGGAACGTGAGGCATATTTAACACAGCGCTCACGCAAACGGCGGTCAAAGTAAGATTTTAGCGTTTGTAGCATTTTTCTCATAATGATTCTTTTTTTGCAAAAATACTATAAATAATTGAAGTCGAAGCGGAGAAACAAAAAATCTCCGCTTTTCTTTTGCCATTTCAAAATAAACCTGCATCTTTGCAATGCGTTACATTTTGAGAAGGCGAGATTGTTCGCCAACTTTTGCCGTTGGCATTTTTTATGCCCAATGGTATCATATAGTTCCGACCCCCGTGTGGAGTGTTAATGCACCCACTGCCTTCTCAAGGTGTAACGCAACGGGAAAGCGGAACTTTCTTTGTCTATAAGTTTTCCGATTTTTTGGAGAAAGTTCCCTTCCCGTCTTTATTGGAGCATTGTATCATTCAATATATTGTTTTATTTAAATAGCGTTACATTATGAGAAAACAAGCCCAAAGCGCCCGCGGACGCTATGTATCCGCAGAGAAGGTTCAAGAACTGTTTGCCCGGTTGGGTATTGAACTGTGCGCCGGACGTAAACGTATCCGTGCAGCACGTAGTGACAAATCCATTTCCATCTATGTCAATGGTGGGACAGTCAACATCACCTTTAATGAGAAAGGAGGCAAAGCATGATGTTCTTTGTTTACCATCTGCAGACCTATTCCCCCAAGAACCGGGCATGGAAAAAGGTTATTGATTATGTAGAGAAGTATAAAAACGTTCTTATCAAGGATGAACTTTCCCTGGATGCACTCAAGCATGAAATAGGCGATACGGTCAACCGCATTAATGCTGAACACCCGAACTTGAAGCGCATGAAATGTACTGCTACCCCTTTGGGACGTGATTGTACCATACGTATCGAGGCCCATGTCATAAGTGGCGGATGCCCGGACACGGTATTCTTTCTCGATATTTGCAAGGTACGTTCCGTTTATCAGTTCAGTGAGAAGGCAAATATGCTGGAACAGAAAGGAGGTGAGGCATGAATGATGAATTCTTTATCACCAAGACTGTGGATACAGGTAGTGGAGGTACCAATTCGGTGAGATATCAATTGTATGCACGCAACTGTGATGGTGAGATTAATGATATAGGCTATGAGGAACTGGTGCGATTTAACAAGTTCCTTACTAATTATTTAAAAAAGGAGGAGGGCAGTGATCATGAACAATCATAGGAAAATAGGTTTTCGGGCATACAATGATAATGCTCAGAATTCAGAGGAAGATGAACAGAAGAAAAAACAAGCCGAACGGCAAAAAGCCATAGCCGATTTTATCGGCCATAACTATTCGCCTATCGGTGCCACTTCGCAGAAGTGCTATAAAACCACAGTCGAACTGGTGTACGAGTTGTCGAATATCGTCGATGTCGCTCCGATGGAGCTGGCCAAGCAGCTGACTGATGCCAGATACCATGTGGAGTACCTGGCAGGACAGCCGTATTGGGTGCTGTATGAAAAGCCATAAACACATTAACCGGACATTTTTTTTATTTTTGAAGTCCTTGCTCGTGAGAGTAGGGGCTTTTTTTTAAAATATACCATCGTAATTCTTTATCAGGCTATTCGCTTCCTGAATATCGTGCGGTGTATATATGTCCGTCATGAGGATGCTGCTATGTCGTGCCTGGTCACGTACGCTCAATACGTCATAATGCCGGAGCATGTTGGTTATTCCGGTATCCTTCAATGAATAGAACTTGTACTTTGCCGACAGCTTCAGGTCTTTCCGTACATGCCGTGCCCACCAGTCACGGAACATCTTCTCGGTCCGTTCCCTTTTTCCCGGCTTCAGTCCGTCCGAGAACAGGTAGTAGTCTCCCGGGTAGTCGAATATTTTCAGGTCGAGCATGAGATGGATGACCTTTGTCGGCAGCGTGATGGTGCCGTCCTTCCGGTTCTTGGATATGGTGTCCTCGACAAAGATGGTCTGTCTGGCCAGACTGATGTTTTTCAGTTTGAGACGTGTCATTTCTGCCGGGCGTATGAAGCAGTAATACAGGATATAGCTCGCCAGCAGCATGTATGGGTTCTTCTCGAGCAGATAGCCATGTATTTTCTGCAGCTTGTCCTCCTCGATGACACACCTTATCTTCTTCTTTCCGCGCCGTCCAAGGCTGCTGATACCTTCGGTCGGGTTCTTGGTGATGTAGTTGTGGCTCAGACAGAAGGTGGAGAAGGATTTCAGGAATCCCAGGTAATTGTCACGGGTAAAGGCGGTATTGTCCCTTGTGATGTAGACCTCGTCCAGAAGCAGGACACAGAAATCCTTGTCAAACTGGTAGATATAGGTGATGGGCACTTTCTTCTCCTCGTTGAACGTTTCCATATTCCGGAGGTAGGAGGAATACGACTTGATTGTTTCCTGACGGTAGCGTCCGTCGCGCAGCATCTTTGCAAGGAATGTGCGGTACCGGTCTATGACTTCGCTGAAGAGCATGTATGCGGAGCCGGACTCCTGCTCTATCCAAGGGTTCCAGCCGACAGCCAGCTTTTCCGATATGCGGTTCATGAAATCCTTGGCATACTTCCGCCTTTCCTTGATTGAATCAATGTAGTTGAGCTTGAATTTCTTGCGCTTCATGGCTCCGGTGGCCGGACAGAAGGCATAGAAGTCAATGTACCAGTCTTTGCCGGTGTGCAGCACCGGAGGTGTGTAACTTTTAACTTGCTGACAATTAGACATTTTTTTTATTTGTTTTCGCCCGGAAGCAAAAACAAATACGTTAATATTTCTCGTCCCGATTTCGTCCCGGCTGTTCGCCTTAAAAACGAAATAAGTCACTGTGAAACAGTGACTTATCGTGTAATTGGTCGGAATGAGGCGACTCGAACGCCCGACCCCTACGTCCCGAACGTAGTGCGCTACCAACTGCGCTACATTCCGATTGCTTTTGAAAAGTGGTGCCACCAGGAATCGAACCGGGGACACAAGGATTTTCAGTCCTTTGCTCTACCAACTGAGCTATGGCACCTTTTTCGTTTGCGGGTGCAAAGATAAAGAGTTTTTTTTATACCGCAAGGCTTTTTGAGGAAAAATATCTAAAAAAGGTACCTCTTACTCTATGGAGCGAGGTACCTTACTTCTAAGAATCATTTACTATCGAAGAAATCAGTCGATATTCGGATTGATGCTGTGCCAGTCTTTGATGGCAGGCAGTACACCCATTTCTATCACCTCGTCACGAAGTGTGCAGAGATGGGCATAGCTTTCTTTCAGTTTGGCTTCTTCTTCGGGTGTGCCGTTCAGTTCCTTATAGTGTACGCCGTCTTTGGTAATTTCAGTTTCCATTGCCATCATGATGTGGTCGAAGCCGTGGTTGTGTACATATGTACCGGCAGGCCAGCGGAACGGTTTGCCACCCATAGCTGCAGCTATCATTTCGATGGAGACGTATGCCGGACTCTGGAAGGAAGAACGTCCACGGAGGGCGATGATGTTGGCACCGCCTTTGGTTACCTTAGTCTGGATTTCGACCCACTGTTCTTTAGTCAGGGCAGGGGTGCCGATGATATCAAGTAACGGTTTGCCGTCCACCTTGGCGGTAGAGGCATATACAGCCATCTGTTCACCATGACCGCCGTAGGTACGGCAATTTTCGATTTTGTCGGGGGCGATGCCGAAATGCTTGGAAAGTTCACTACGCAGGCGGGTGCTGTCGAGGGCGGCCAGTGTGGTCACTTGTGAAGGTTTCAGGCCGGAATACAATAGGGTAATCAGACCGGTGATGTCGGCAGGGTTGAAAATGACAACCACGTGCTTCACGTCCGGACAGTAGGCTTTTACATTCTTGCCGAATTCTTCGGCAATAGCGGCATTGCCTTTCAAAAGGTCTTCGCGGGTCATGCCGGCCTTGCGGGCGGCACCGCCTGATGATACCACATACTTGGCGCCGGTCAGCGCTTCTTTGATATCGGAGGTAAATGTGATGTTCATTCCTTCGAATCCGCAGTGGAACAGCTCTTCGGCCACCCCTTCCAGTCCGGGAGCATAAGGGTCGTACAGACATAGGTTGGGAGTGAGATGCATCATGATTGCAGTCTGTGCCATGTTTGAACCGATCATGCCGGCTGCGCCGACGATTGTCAATTTGTCATTTGTCAGAAATTCCATAATCTTTTTTATTTAAAGGTGAGTAATATCTTTTCTTGCTGATTGTCACGATACAAAGATAACCCTTTTTGAAGAGAGTTGTTCATAGAAAAAAGTTATCTTTTAGAGCAAAAAGTTATTTCTTCTTTCCGAACTGCTGTATTGTACCTAAATTACTTATCTTTGTTGGGAAAATGAAGATAAGTAAGAAACTATGAGCATTGAGTTAGGAAAGTACAATACGCTGGAAGTGGTGAAGGAGGTAGCCTTCGGCATGTATCTGGACGGTGGCGAAGAAGGTGAAATTCTGCTTCCGTCGCGTTATGTCCCCCAAGACTGTAAGGTGGGAGACAAACTGAACGTTTTTATATATCTTGATAACGAAGAACGTCTGGTAGCCACTACTCTGACACCGTTAGTGCAGGTCGGGCAGTTTGCCTGCTTGGAGGTGGCGTGGATAAACCAGTATGGTGCTTTCCTTAACTGGGGATTGATGAAGGATCTTTTCGTCCCCTTCCGCGAACAGAAAATGAAGATGCAGGTGGGAAAGAAGTATGTGGTTCATGCCCATTTGGATGATGAAAGCTATCGTATCGTGGCATCGGCCAAAGTAGACCGTTATCTTTCCAAAGAGAAGGCCGTCTATGAGTCGGGGCAGGAGGTGGATATCCTGATTTGGCAGAAGACGGATTTGGGATTCAAGGCGATCATCAACGATGAATATAGCGGCTTGCTATATGAGAGCGAGATATTTCAGCCACTGCACACGGGCATGAGGATGAAAGCCTATGTGAAGCAGGTACGTGAAGACGGCAAGATAGACCTGCTGCTTCAAAAACCGGGGCAGGCTAAAGTAGAAGATTTCTCAGCTACGCTGCTGGACTATATCCGTGAACAGGGCGGACGGATAGCTTTGAATGACAAGAGTCCGGCAGAAGAAATCTATGCAACTTTCGGTGTCAGCAAGAAAACCTTCAAAAAGGCTGTGGGAGATTTGTACAAAAAACATCTGGTTGTATTGGAGGAAGATGGAATCAGGATTAGGAATTAGTCCCAGTCATTAGGAATTTCCCTACTTGTAAATAGAGACAATCATTAGGGAGGGGAATTTCCTCTCCCTATTTTTGTCGTACAATAAAAAAAGAAAAGTCATGATACGTCATTTGATATTAAGTGTTTGTCTAGTTCTGGTAGCGTTTCCCGCAATAAAAGCGGCGCCCATAGACGGAATCCGTATAGAAAGTCCATACCGTAGAGTGGTGGTACTGGTCGACGGACAGCAGGTTTGCCTGCCTACTTTCAGTTGTTTTGTAGCCAATCTGCGTGGTAGTTGTCGGGTAGAGGTTTATGAAGCGCCATCCCGTGGGGAGAATTCCCGAAGAGGAAAACTCCTATATGATGAACGTGTGCATTGCTCCATCAATGAAGTGGAAGATATTTTCATTCCAGAGGACAAAAGACCTGGTGGAAACTGGGGTACTTCTAATCATCACAAGCCTGGCAGACCCGGTGACAGACCGTTAGGAGGCGAGCAGCATGAACCGGTGATGTCACCATCTGCCTTCGAACAGTTTATGGGGCTGATGGAAAAACAGAGTTTCGATTCAGACCGTAAGGAAGTGCTCGACCATGCCTTGCTGACCTCTTGGTTCACTACTGACCAGTGTATCCGTCTGATGGATTTTTATCGTTTCGACAGTGAAAAGAAACAGTTGATGAAGAAGATTTATCCTAAAATAGCCGATAAACCGAATTTCTATTATGCGATAGACAAGCTGACCTTCTCGTCGGACAAGAACGAGATAAATGCCTTCATCAAACAATATCATGAGAAGAATAACTAAAAAAAGGAGGGGTTATGAAACGGATTATATTTATATTTCTTGCCGCTATGATGAGTACAGCTGTTTGTAGTGCGGCAATGAGCAACAGCAAAGTGCGTAAAGAGACCCGCTTTCTTACGGACAAGATGGCCTATGAATTGAACCTGAGTACAGAACAGTATAATGACGTGTACGAAATAAACTATGATTTCATTTCCGGTATACGTTATCTGATGGATGACGTTCTTCGGGGGGAGGAATGGGCCTTGAATCGCTATTACGATTATCTGGATGTGCGCAATGACGACCTTCGATGGGTGCTGAATAACCGGCAGTACGGCCGTTTCATGCAGGCCGCCTATTTTTACCGTCCGGTTTATGTAAGTGGTGGTCGTTGGTCTTTTAGGGTTTACATCACTTACACCAACCATAATCATTTCTATTTCCCGCGGCCGTATCATTACCGTACATATTGCGGTGGGCATTATCGTACGCACTATCACAACAGCTATTATCGCGGTCGTTACCATCATCCGCACTATACTGGTTCGTGGAGTATTCGGAATGATAAGTCGTACCACACCAGCCGCCGTTCAGATTTCGGTTCGGTGAACATCCGCCCTAATTCGCATAAGCGTCCGGCAGGCAGGGATGATGTATATACCACGCGACGTAGCAACAGTAGTAATAATCGCATTAGCACAGGTACACGTAACAGCAGTACGCGACGTAGTAGTGTGGATAGTGGCAGAAAGTCGAGTAAAGAGAAAATAGAAACCACAAGAACTAAAAATAATGATAAGAGCCCCAGCCGTAGCAGGGTAAAGACGGCAAGCAAGGAAAGAAGAAATGCTTCCGGCGTACGGAGTTCCGAAAGCCGTCGCAGCAGCTCTTCAAGCACTACCCGCAGTTCTACCGGCAGTAGCTCTTCCCGCTCTTCGGAAAGGAGATAGAAGAACAAAAAACTCCCCTCTTGTCAGCCTGGAGGCAGGGAGAGGGGAGAATCAAACACAACAACTAAAATTATACTTCTTTTTTTATTCAATCGGTTCTCCCTTATAGAAATCCAGAATCTTGGTACGGAACAGATAGTCATACTTGGCTTGCAATTCGTCTGATTGGGATTTCATAAGGTTCTGTTTTGCTTCATTGTATTCTACGGCATTTGCTTTTCCGTTCTCATACTTTTCGCTCATCAGCTTGAAAGACTCTTCGCTGGCAACGGTGGCTGTATGGCTACTGGTATATTTGCTTTCGGCAGCAGCGGCGTTGTACCATGCTTGTTGGATTTCCTTATAAAGTGTCTTCTTGGCATTATCCAATTGCAAGGCATAGTTTTCACGTTGCAGGCGTGCCGTGCGTACCCGGTTACGGGTAGAGAGACGGTTGAAAATAGGTACGCTGAGGTTGAATCCTACATATTTGTTGAAGTTATCGTTCATCTGCTGGCTGAAAGTACGGTCGATGGTAGAATAGTAATTCGTACCGAGACTACCGTTCAGGCTCAGTTGCGGGTAGTAGTTGCTCTGGGCAATACGGATATTGTGTTTACTGCCTTCCAAGCGGAACTGTGCAGCTTGTATGGAAGCCTTACTCACCATGGCTGTTTGGAATATCTCATCCGGAGGAGTGAGAGGGACTAAATCCAGATTGACTGCCGGAGATTCCAGATTGAACCCTTCCGGTGTTTCCAGTTCGATAAGCTGGCTAAGGTCGAGCAGGGCCAACTTATAGTTGTTGTTTGTCTGCACTACATTCATCTCGTCTTGTGCCACACGTGCTTTGGCTTCTGCCAGTTCTGCCGGAGAGGCTTTTCCCAAGTCGGCAAGCCGGCTGATGCGGACATATTGCTCTTTGCTCAATTGCACTTGTCCCAACGCCACCTGGTGGAGCTCTTCATTGAACAGCACCTGAAGGTAGGCCGAAGCTATATTGATGGCAATGTCTTCCTTGGCTTTGTCCAGGTCGGCAATGGCAGCTTTGAGGTTTAGTTTGGCCAATGCATACTGGTGGGGAATTTCCAGACCGGTAAAGATAGGTATGCTGGTATTGACAGACATATTAGTGCCGTGGCTGCTGGTGTTGACGTATACAGTGGAATAGTCTCCCGTATCCTCATTTTTGATGGCTGTTTGCGTACGTCCCCAGTTCCAGCTCTGGCCGGCACTGGCATTCAGGTTCGGCAGTCGTGCCCATTTGGCTGTATTTACTTCGACAGCACTCTGTTCGGCAGCGTTGGCTGTCTGGCGGATACTGATGTTATGCTCGATGGCATAGTCTATGCATTGGCGTAAAGACCATCGTTCCTGCGCCTGCACTGAGATACTGCCGAATATTGCGAGGTATAAGAATATCTTTTTATTCATATCGTATATCTTTTTAAGCTATTCCGTTTGTTAATCCTTTTTCTCTGCACCGCGAATCTTATCCTGGGCACTGATACCGCTTTTGATGGCAATCTTTATGCCGTCACTCATGCCGACCTGGATGGGGCGGCGTTCGAACTTCTGTACCGGTACACTGTCCGTCATTACATATACAAAGGTGCTGTCACCATTGAATTCAATGGTACTTTCCGGTACGGCAAGCGTTTTCTGGGCACGGTCCAATACGATTTCTGCGTTGGCAGAATAGCCGGAACGTATCTGTACGCTGTCCGGTGCGGCAATGGCAGCTTTGATTTCAAACTGGTTGGCACCGTTTTCTTCCACACCCTTCGGAGATATGTATTCCAGTGTGGCATCGAACGAAAGATTCTGCAGGGCGCCGATTGTTAGTTTCACCGGCATGCCTTCGTGCACACGGCCCACTTCCGTTTCGTCAATGTTGCCGCGGAAAATCAAATCGTTCATGTTGGCAACGGTAGCGATGGTGGTTCCGTCATTGAAAGTGTTACTCATGATAACCGAGTTACCGACTTTGATGGGTACATCCAGAATCAGACCGGTAATGGTGGAACGGATCAGGGTACTACTGAAAGAGGCGCTGTTCTTGGTGATGCCTTCCTTTACAATTTCCAGGTTATCTTTTGCTGTCTGTAGTTCCTCGCGTGCCTGCTTCACGCTTACTTCCCCTTTTTCGTACTCTTCAGCGCTGATAAGCTTGTCGTTGTACAGTTTCTGGGTACGGGCGAAATCCGTTTCGGCTTGGGCAGCGTTGATTTCCGCCAATCGTACGCGGCTTTCGGCAGAGTTCAATTGTCCCAGTTCGGGTATCACCTTTACTTTGGCAAGCACTTCCCCTTGCTTCACACTTTGTCCTGCTTCCTTGTATACTTCGGCAATGATACCGGAAATCTGCGGCTTGATAAGGACTTCATCTCTCGGTTCCACTTTGCCGGTGGCTACGGTAGTCTTTTCAAGGTCTGTCACTTCCGGAACTATCGTTTCGTATACTGTTACTTTAGGTTGGGACTTCTGGTACAGAAAAACGAATGTCCAAATGAATAAGGCAGCAATTACTACCAATAATGCGATTTTCAGAAACTTCTTTGTTTTCATCTTATATTTACGATTTAATTATTTACGATTGATATAGCCATTATTTCATGGCTTACGGTTAGTGGTCTCTCTATAAGTTTATTCATCCCTGATGGCTTCAATTGGCTTGATTGCCATGGCGCGATAGGCAGGTGCCAGTCCGGCAAGCACTCCTAATGCGATGAGGAGGATGCAGGTTCCGATAGCCAGTCCGAATGAAACCTGGTAGTGGGTTTTGATAACTCCAGGGTCATTGGCGGCCTTTTCAAGTATTTGCAGTACAAATACGGCAAAAGAAATACCTGCCATACCCGCTATAGTGGTTAGCACCATGCTTTCCGAAAGAATTTGTTGCAGAATGTCTTTAGGACGGGCACCTATGGCACGGCGTATGCCTATTTCCGTTGTACGCTCCTTGACGGTTACCATCATGATATTCGATACGCCGATAGCTCCGGCAAACAGCGTCCCCAAACCTACCATCCAGATTAGAAAGCGCACTCCAATCATCAGGTTGTCCATCATGGAGAACATAGCTTCCGCATTCAGAAGCATGACGGCTTGTTTGTCATCGGGAGCAATGTAGTGCGCTGCTTTTACAAGACGTTCCACTTCGGGCTGCACGTCTTTCACTTTTACTCCCGGTTTCATGATGAAACATACTACATGCAGTTTTTTTCCGAGGTTGTAGGTCTGTTGCATGGTGGAAAAAGGCAATGTAATGGCTTCAGAGGCCTGCCCTTGTATATTGACATTGCCTTCGGATGAACACATTCCGATAACCCGGTAATAGATACCATTTACCCGGACATATTTGCCGCAGGGGTCTTCACCGGGTTTGAAGAGGCTTTCATAAACACGTTTGCCGATTACACACACTTTACGCGACTCTTTAATGTCGACATCATTGATGAAACGTCCATAGGTCATCTCTTGATGTTCTATCTGTTCATATTCGGGATACAAGCCTTTCACACTACAGTCGTACTTGTTGTCTCCGTAGACAGCCACTTGTCCCCATAAGGCAATGGAAGGCGTGGCAAGCGCCACACCGTCCACATTGCGTACACGGTCCACATCTTCCATCTCCAAATCCCACCATCGTCCTTTGCGAAAACCTTTATAAGCCTCGCTTGTCTTTTGTGCAGCGATAAAGCCCGAGTTGGTTGCAAATCCTTCGAACTGGGATTTTAGTTCTTCCTGCATGCCCTGGCCGCCACCGATAAGCGCCACCAGCATAAAGATACCCCAGAATACGCCGAACGCCGTAAGCAGGCTTCTCGTTTTGTTCCTTGTTATTGTGATGAGGATTTCCTCACACGTATCTATGTCTATTCTCATAATCTTTAATCTGCTCTAAGTGCTTCAATAGGACTGATACTTACCGCTTTCTTAGCCGGGAAGAACCCAGCCAACGTACCCGCTATGATAAGGGTCAGGGTAGCTTGGATAGCAATACTGAGGTCTACGGTGGGATCGGAGAACATGGTCTGCTGGAACATGCCGGCATCCATCGTCTGGCTACCGAAAGCAGAGTTCATCCATTCCGTCACCCCGATGCCTGCCACCATACCGATATAACCGAATAGCGTAGTGATAGTCACGCTTTCCACAATAATCAGCCAAAGGATGGAGAAAGGTTTTGCTCCCAATGCCTTACGGATACCAAATTCCCGGGTACGTTCTTTCACGGTAATCAGCATTATGTTCGACACGCCGACAATCCCACTCAACAGTGTAAAGATACCGATAACCCAGATTGCAGTCCGGAGGATACCCATTGCATTCTGTGTCTGCAGATAGTTGGTGAAACGATTCCATATCCATATGGCGCTCTCATCCGTGGGGTCAAAGCGGTGATTGGTGGCAATAGCCTTGCGGTATTCTTTTTCAAAGGCTTCGTTACTTTCTATGCTGTGCAGGTTCTTGGTTGTAAAGATGATGTTATTCAGCTTGTCTCCTTTATTATAGATGGTCTGCAAGGTGGAGAAGGGGATATACGCTTCGTTTGCCTCGCGGTCTCCCTGGTCATTGTAGAGGCCTACTACTTGATAGGCCACTCCACTGGCATTGACAAATTGTCCGATGGGTTCAGTATGCGTTTTTCCGAAAAGGATATCTGCAGATTTCTTATGGAGGATGATGACTTTACGTCGGTCTTTCAGGTCGTTGTAGTTGATGAAACGTCCGTCCGCTGTTTTCACGGTTTCCACTTCGGTGTAGTTGGGATATACGCCCAGCAGAGAGATATTGATATATTCTTGTCCGAAGCTGACGTTTACATTACTTTGACGCACGGTGGCACCGGCACTGATGACATTTTCAGTGAATTGCTTCTCCGTGTCATCCATGTCCCGGTTGTCCAGTTGGACGCGGCGTCCTTCTTTCAGACCGTCGTATGACTTGGTGGTCCAGCCGGGGAAGATGCGGATAGAGTTCAAGGCACGCTCCGACGCATTTTGCTCGAAGGCATGTATGATACCGTTTCCGGCTCCGAGCAGCACGATGAGCATGAAGATTCCCCATGCCACGGCAAAGCCCGTCAGGAATGTACGCAGTTTGTTGCGTTTGATGGTTCCGTATATTTCTTGCCAAAGGTCTATCATTGATAATTAAAAATTAAGAATTAAAAATTAAAGGGGGAGGGGGCTCTTCCTTTATTATTTCATGAATCCGTCTTTTCCGAACGGGCTTGCATCGTGGTTCAGATTCGTCTCGATGCTACCTATGATACCGTCTTTGATATGGATAATCTTGTCCGTCTGGTTGGCAACACCGCTTTCGTGGGTCACGACTACGATGGTCATGCCTGTATCGTGCAGTTCCTTTAGAATCTGCATCACCTCTACGGAAGTCTTGCTGTCGAGCGCGCCGGTAGGTTCATCGGCAAGGATAATCTGCGGTTGGGTAATGAGGGCACGGGCGATGGCTACACGTTGTTTCTGTCCACCGGACATCTCATTTGGCATGTGGTGTGCCCACTCTTTCAGCCCCAGGCGGTCCAGATATTCCAGTGCCAGCGCATTACGTTTGCGGCGGCTCACTCCTTGATAAAAGAGAGGAAGCGCCACATTCTCCACTGCATTCTTGAAGGAAATGAGATTGAAGGACTGGAAGATGAAACCAATCATACGGTTGCGGTACTCGGCTGCCTTCGTTTCGCTGAGGTTCTTGATGAGGGTACCGTTCAGATAATATTCCCCCGTGTCGTAACTATCCAGAATACCCAGTATATTGAGTAAAGTGGACTTTCCCGAACCCGATGAGCCCATGATGGAAACAAATTCGCCTTTCTGAATGTCGAGGTTGATACCTTTGAGCACATGCAGCGGTGCTCCGTTGTTGTAGGTCTTGTTAATGTCTTTTAGTTGTATCACTGTTTTCCCTGTTTATTGCTTTACTCTTATTAATTTTCACTATTAGACGCAGCAATGCTACGAAAAGTTGCAAAAGTTGCAAACTTTTTTAAAAAAAGATTTTGCAGTGTCGTTTTTCTTTGTGATTTTTGTAACCATGAATGTGATTAACTAACCCTTTAAACAAAAGTAATATCATGAATTCAAACATGGAAAAGCCCTATGTAGTGGGCATTGACATAGGCGGAACAAACACCGTCTTTGGTATTGTAGACGCACGCGGAACTATTATTGCAAGCAGTTCCATCAAAACCGGAGCTTATGAGGACGTCAATGATTACGTAGACGAAGTTTGCAAGAATCTGTTGCCGCTCATTATTGCCAACGGTGGAGTAGACAAGATAAAAGGTATCGGTATCGGTGCTCCTAACGGAAACTATTACAGCGGTACTATTGAGTTTGCCCCGAACCTTCCTTGGAAGGGTGTAATTCCTTTGGCTGCCATGTTTGAAGAGCGCTTGGGTATCCCTACCGCTTTGACAAACGACGCCAATGCTGCCGGTATCGGTGAAATGACTTACGGTGCGGCTCGTGGTATGAAAGACTTTATCATGATAACTCTTGGCACCGGTGTAGGTAGCGGTATCGTTATTAACGGTCAGATGGTATATGGCCATGACGGTTTTGCCGGAGAGTTGGGACATACTATTATCCGTCGTGAAAACGGACGTCTCTGCGGATGCGGACGTCACGGCTGTCTGGAAACTTATTGTTCGGCTACGGGTGTGGCGCGTTCTGCACGTGAGTTCTTGACCAAGAGTACCGAACCGAGTTTGTTGCGCGACATTCCGGCAGAAAACATTACTTCCAAGGATGTGTATGATGCAGCGGTGAAGGGTGACAAGATTGCTCAAGACATCTTTGAGTTTACTGGAACTATCTTGGGTGAGGCTTTGGCCGATTTCATCGCTTTCTCCAGCCCGGAAGCTATCGTACTGTTCGGCGGTCTGGCAAAGGCGGGCGACTATATCTTCAAGCCTATCCAGAAAGCCATCGACGACAATGTATTGAATATCTACAAAGGTAAGACCAAGTTGCTGGCTTCCGAGTTGAAGGACTCTGATGCTGCAGTGCTGGGTGCCAGTGCGTTGGGCTGGGAGCTGAGAGATATCAAGTAATCAATATTAGGGAAACTGATAAAGGAGGGGATATGTCAAAACTCCCCTTCTATCGAAGTCACCCTCGCTACACCTATCTGTGGCGAGGGTGATTTTTAGTTTAATGAGAGTTTCGACACACCTTTTTTTCTTTGGTGGCACATATTCCTCAGCAATAAAGTTATGTCACAAGTTGCTTCCACACTTCCACCCATTCTCTGTATCCCTTTATTCATCGGGGTTGCGGATGCTGTGGAAGCAACTTGAAAAGGTGGAAGCAACTTTTGCTTCCACCTTAAATTTACGCCAAATAATCTATTAATATCTTGTAGTACAATAAATTAATAGGATATGGAGCAATTTGCCAATATCGTGTAAACAAGCTATTGGTTTCCTGCAAACACGGTATTAACTTCGTAAAAGCCCGTGCGATAATAGGTGGAAGTCAGGCTTTTGGTATGGATAAGATAGGTATTCAGTATAGGCAAGCTATGCATATGAGAGCTGTTTAACGGCCGTGAGGCGTTCGCCTAACGGCCATAAAGCACCTTGTTGACGGTCGTTAGCAGAGCGCCTCACGGCCGTTGGGCGCTGATAAACTAACATATCAGCAAGAAGGAAGGCTTATGTGAAAGGAAAGGAGCGCAGGCTTACAATGTTTTGAATGAGGGAGTAGCAGTAGAGTATCGCATGGTGTGTATGCCTACTGTGTATATCACTAAAAAAGGGAAACCGACATTGTCAGTTTCCCTTTTTTATTTCGAAATAGGAGTCTGGAATTAACCGTTAACTCTTTTTTCTTTGATTCTTGCTTTCTTACCGGTAAGAGCGCGCAGGTAGTACAGTTTAGCGCGACGAACTTTACCCACTTTGTTCACTTCGATGCTGTCGATAGCCGGTGATTCAATCGGGAAAATACGTTCTACGCCTATGGTTCCTGACATCTTACGTACTGTAAAACGCTTCTTGTCTCCATGTCCGGCAATCTTGATAACAACACCACGGTACAGCTGTACACGTTCCTTGTTACCCTCGACAATACGATATGCTACTGTTACAGTGTCACCTGCCTTGAAGCTCGGGTGCTGTTTTCCGGTAGCAAATGCTTCTTCTGCAATTTTAATTAAATCCATTGTTTTTATTATTAAATTGTTTCATCGTTACAACGCAACATACCAGGCTTCTCTCTTGGTGTCCTGACAGCGATTGCGCGAAAGCGGTGCAAAGGAACGAATTATTTGCCAGATACACAAGTGCTTCAAGCTTTTTTTCGCCAGTTGGGATGATTTTTGAGCGTTTCATTCTGCTAAACGCAAGTCTAAATAATCGGTTAATTGTGTGGCTCAGTCGCAAAAGAAAAGTATATTTGTAGCAATTTAAAACTAAATGAATATGAAGAAACAAACTTTCAGTCTCCTTGCGGGGGCAGTGTTGGCGGTTGCGCTTCTATTGGTTTCCTGCCATTCTTCCTACGAAGTAACCAAGGTAGAGGGAGGCAGAATTCCCATGAACTCTGTCTGGGATGCCGAGCCGGATGCCGAAGCCGTGGCTCTGCTGGCGCCTTACAAGGCCCGGATGGACAGCGTTATGTATCATGTGGTGGGAACCGCAGAAATGTCGATGGACAGATTCCGGCCCGAAAGCCTTTTATCCAATCTGATTGCAGATGTACTGCGTGAGGCTGCGGTGGAAGTGCTGGGCAAACCGGCCGATATGGGGCTAATCAATATCGGTGGAATCCGGAACTCCCTGACGGAAGGAGACATCACTACCGAAAACATCTATGAGATATTGCCTTTTGAGAATTCGCTCTGTGTGCTGACGATGAAAGGCTCTGCCATGAAGCACTTGTTTGAAAACATTGCGGTGAGACTTGGTGAAGGGGTGAGTGGTATACAGTTGGAAATCAGCAAGGATGGCAAGCTGCTCCAGGCTTCCATTGCCGGCAAGCCGGTGGAGGATGACCGTGACTATACGGTTGCCACGATTGATTATCTGGCTGATGGAAACGATGGAATGACGGCTTTCCTGCAGGCGGATAAAAGGGAGTGCCCGGATAGGGCTACACTGCGCGGTCTGTTCATGAAGTATGTGGAGAAGCAGACGGCAGCCGGCAAGAAGGTGACTTCGCGCATGGAGGGAAGAGTGGTCGTTAAAGAGTAAGCATTAAAAAAACAGAAGTTCTATGAAACATATATATTCCTTGGCAGCCCTGCTGCTTTTCATGCTCCCCGCATCGGCACAGCAAGAGGAGCGTGTCATTACTGAAGAACCCCTTTGCCTGGTGTCCGCCGATTCTGTATCGTCCGGCCAATCCGGAAAACAACTGTTTATCCTGCACACCAGCGATACGCACAGCCGTATAGAACCCATCAGCGCCGAGGCTGCCGACGAGTATGCCGGGATGGGCGGTGTGGTGCGCCGTGCCGGTTTTGTAAAGCAGTTTCGCGGCAAGCATCCGGATATGTTGCTGCTGGATTGCGGAGACATCTCGCAAGGCACCCCTTATTATAACTTTTTCAAAGGCGAGCTGGAGGTCAAGATGATGAACCTCATGGGCTATGATGCCATGACGATAGGTAATCATGAATTTGATTTCGGACTTGAGAATATGGCGGAATTGTTCCGTATGGCGGATTTTCCCGTGGTCTGTTCCAATTATGACGTGACGGGTACGGTACTCGAAGGACTGGTGAAGCCTTATATCACCTTGGTGCGCGAAGGGGTGAAAATCGGTATCTTCGGTCTGGCCCCCAAGATGGAAGGACTGGTGCAGGCGGATAAATGCGTAGGTATTGTCTACAACGACCCGATAAAGGTGGCCCAGGAAATGACAGACCTTCTCAGGGAGAAGGAGAATTGCGAGGTTGTGATTTGCATGTCTCATTTGGGTATCCGCAGTGCAAATCCCGAAGGCGCTTCCGACGAGAACCTGGTAGGCAAGACGCGTGGCATTGATGTCATTTTGGGAGGACATTCGCATACTTTTATGGAAAAGCCTGCCGTTTATCTGAATGCGGACGGCAAGAGCGTTCCCGTGCTGCACACCGGAAAGAGTGGCATCTACGTAGGAGAAATGGTACTTACTTTAACTGAAAAATAGCATGATGAAAAGACTCACCCTCCTTTTATGGGTTGCAGGATTGTTTATATTGGGATTATCTTCACTTCACGCCCAGACGGGGGGCCCGTTTCTTCCTTCGGCTGCAGACAACCGGTGCCGGCAATGGGTGGACTCCGTGTTGTCAGGTCTGAATGTACACGAAAAAGTGGGGCAGCTCATCGTTGCCACCATTCCGGCCAGAGCAGACAAGGCCACGAAAAAGCAGATGTGCGAGCTGGTAAAGAAATACAAGGTCGGTGGCTTGCTGTTTTCCGAAGGTACTCCGGAAGAGCAGGCTATCTTGACCAATATGGCCCGGAAGGATGCCAAGATTCCCGTTATGGTTACTTTCGATGGAGAGTGGGGACTGTCAATGAGGCTGAAAGGCGCTCCGGACTATCCCCGTAATGCCGCCTTGGGATGTATCGAGGACAATGGCCTGATTTATGAATATGGACGTGAGGTGGCCCGCCAGTTCCGCGAATTGGGGGTACACGTCAATTTTGCACCCGATGCGGATGTCAATACGAATCCGCTGAACCCGGTGATACACGTACGCTCCTTTGGCGAGAACCCGCAGCGGGTGGCGGAAAAGGTGGTGGCATACAGCCGTGGGCTCGAAAGCGGGGGCATACTTTCCGTTTGCAAGCATTTCCCCGGGCATGGCGATACGGATGTGGATTCTCATAAGGCGCTTCCCGCCTTGCACTACGACCGTGCACGCCTGGACAGTGTGGAACTTTATCCCTTCAAGGAAATGGTACGTGCCGGATTGGGGGGTGTCATGGTAGGCCATCTGCAAGTGCAGGCGCTGGACCCGGACGGGGTGACTCCTTCTTCCTTGTCGCGGAATGTGGTGACCGGGCTGTTGAAGGATGAACTCGGCTTTAAAGGGCTGGTGTTTACCGATGCCTTGGACATGAAGGGTGTGTCTGCCATTCCGCAGGTAACTACCAAAGCGCTGCTGGCGGGAAATGATATGGTGCTGGTACAGTTCAATACGAAGAATGCGGTGCAGGAGCTGGTAGATGCAGTGGAGTCGGGACAACTGAGTAAGGACGAACTTGATGCCAAGTGCCGCAAGGTATTGATGTACAAGTATATGCTTGGCTTGAGAAACCGCCAGCCGCAACTTCGGGTCAGCGGAATGAGCTATCGCATCAATACGGAGGAAGCGCAGGCGTTGGCTGCCAAGTTGCGCCGTTCGGCAGTGACTGTATTGAACAATTATTTCGATGTCCTCCCGCTGGCACCGGTGGAAGGTGATATTGCCGTGCTCAGCATCGGAGAGAAGGAGGCAGATGCTCCCTTTGTGGAAGCTATGAAAAAGAATGCAGGCATCAGCCATTTCCACTTGCCTTGGAATGCCGATGAGGCTCTCTGGCAGGAAGTGCAGGGGCAGTTGGCTGCTTTCCGTCGCGTGGTTATCAGCATCACCGGTTCGGCTTATGTCAGCGACCGTGATGTGGCCTTTCTGGAAGGCTTGAACCTGCGTGCTCCGCTGGTCTATACTTTTTTTACCTCTTACCGTACATTGCAACCTCTGATGCCCGCACTTGCCAAATCTAGCGCTGTGGTGCTGGCACATTCGGCAGAGACGGATTTGCAGCAATACGTGGTTGATGTTCTTTTTGCCAAAAAGCCGGCCAGTGGCAGAATGTCGATGAGTATCGGTAAACTGTTTCCAGCGGGAACGGGCTGTATGATTGAACCGGGCATGAAACCGGGGAAGACTGTTCCGGAAGATTACGGCATGAAATCGTATGTGCTGCAAAGTATCGATGCCGTTGCCCGGAAGGGACTGGAAGCGGGAGCTTATCCCGGTTGCCGCGTGCTGGTGTGGAAAGACGGACTGCCGGTATATGACAAAGGCTTCGGAACCCACTCTGATAAGGATACCACTACTGTCCGTTCTTCGGACCTTTTTGATTTGGCTTCGCTGACCAAGACTACGGCTACGTTGCTTGCCGTCATGAAACTGTATGATGAGGGCAAGATAAAACTGGATGACAAGGTTTCCGCTTATCTGCCCTTCTTGCGCAATGGCAACAAGCGGAACATTACCATCCGCGAACTTTTGTTCCACGAATCGGGGCTTCCTCCCTATATCCGCTTCTACCTGGACATCATAGACCCGAATTCGGTACACGGTCCGTACTCCCAGAGTTGGGTGGACGAGTGGCATCGTACGCAGGTAAGCGAGCATAGCTATTATTGTTCCGATTTTAAGTTCCGGAAAGGGATGGTGTCCGACAAGAATACACCGGTCTATACCCTGCACATGGCAGATGGCATGTGGCTGAACAAGAGTTTCAAGAATTCTATCCTTCAGCGGATAGCCAAGTGCGAGTTGGATGGCAAACGTTATGTTTACAGCGACCTCGGCTTCGTGCTGTTGCAGCAGGTAGTGGAGAAGGTGACGGAGCTGCCGATGGATTTGTACCTTGCCCGTGAGTTCTATGCCCCGATGGGATTGCAACGTACTATGTTTCTGCCTTTGACGAAGTTCACCAAAGCGGAAATCATGCCCACGGCATCCAATGACTTCCTGCGTCGCCAGGATATATGCGGATATGTGCATGACGAGACTGCTGCCTGCATGGGTGGGGTGTCCGGTAATGCAGGACTTTTCTCTACGGCCGAAGAGGTGGCAAAGGTTTATCAAATGTTGCTGAACGGCGGTGAATTCAATGGCAAGCGTTTCTTGAGTAAGGCAACCTGCCGTTTGTTTACGACGGAGAAATCCGCCATCAGCCGTCGCGGTCTGGGATTCGACAAGCCGGATGTATCTATTATAAAGCGCAGCCCTTGTGCTCCTTCCGCTTCGGAAGCGGTATATGGACATACCGGATTTACCGGTACTTGTGCTTGGGTGGACCCGGAAAACAAGACGGTGTATGTATTCCTCAGCAACCGCTTGTGCCCCAATGTATGGAACACGAAACTGGGTGACATGAATATAAGAAGAGATATCCAGGAATTGATTTATAAAAGTATGATTCCGCAAATCCCCTAAAAACAATCTATCTATAAGGAATGAAGAGAATATACCTGCTTGCCTATATCACTATATTGTGTTATCTTTGTCCGCTTCTGAAAGCGCAGCTTGGCCCGATGCCGTTTACTCCGGTGCCGCCGAACGACCCTTCGCTTGTACGTCTCTTGAACAGTGACGTGCGGTGCAGGCAGTGGGTGGATTCCGTCATGCAGCGTCTGACTCTGAAAGAACGCATCGGACAACTGTTCATCTATACGATTGCCCCCCAGCAGGACAAGGCCAACAAGGAACTGCTGCGTAAGGTGGTGGAGGACTATAAGGTAGGCGGTCTGTTATTTTCCGGCGGATTGATGCAGAACCAGGTGATGTTGACCAATGAGGCGCAGCGGATGGCGGAAGTTCCGCTGATGATTACCTTTGACGGTGAATGGGGGCTGGCTATGCGCCTTCGCGGTACTCCGAACTTTCCGCGAAACATGGTGCTGGGCTGCATACAGAACGATACACTGATTTATGAATATGGGCGCGAAGTGGCCCGCCAATGCCGTGAACTGGGGGTGCAAGTGAATTTTGCTCCTGTAGCGGATGTGAATATCAATCCCAAGAATCCGGTTATCAATACCCGTTCCTTCGGTGAAAGTCCGTTCAATGTGGCGAACAAGGTTGTTGCCTACTCCAAAGGGTTGGAGGATGGTGGTGTACTTTCTGTCAGCAAGCACTTTCCGGGACATGGGGATACGGATGTGGATTCTCATAAGGCGTTGCCCGTGCTGCCTTTTACCCGTGCCCGTCTGGACAGTATAGAGCTTTATCCTTTCAGAAAAGCCATTCGTGCCGGATTGGGAGGAATGATGGTGGGGCACTTGGAGGTGCCTACCATAGAGCCGCAAAAGGGGCTCCCGTCTTCGCTTTCGCGTAAGGTAGTTTCCGGTCTGTTGGTGAATGACCTCGGCTTTCAGGGGCTTGTCTTTACGGATGCCCTTGCCATGAAAGGGGTATCGGGCAATGAAAGCATCTGTTTGCAGGCGCTGAAAGCCGGCAATGATTTGCTGCTTGTCCCCCGGCGTATTAAGGAAGAAGTGGAGGCTGTGCTTGCCGCTGTGAAAAAAGGGGAGCTGACAGAGAAAGAGATAGAGGCGAAATGCCGTAAAGTACTGAAATATAAATATGCCCTTGGGTTGGAAAAGAAACCCCATGTACAGCTTTCAGGTTTGGGGACCCGCATCAATACTCCGAAAACGCGTGATTTGATGCGCCGGCTGAACTTGGCGGCCATCACTGTGCTGGATAACCGGGACGAGGTACTTCCGCTGGACCCTTCCATCGGTGAAGTTGCCGTGCTCAATGTGGGAGAAGCGCAGGAAATCCGGCCGTTCCTCAAAGAACTGTCGCAGTATACCCGTCCTGTGGAGTTCCATTTGGGCAAGAATCTGCCGGAGGCTGACGGGAACCGTTTGAGAAATGCGCTGGCCAAGTATAAACGTATTCTGGTCTGTGTCACCGAACACCGTTTGACGCCCTATCAGAATTTCTTTGCAAAGTTCGCTCCTGACGTACCGGTGGTCTATCTGTTCTTTATTCCCGGCAAGCAGGTATTGCAGATAAAGCAAGGGAGCGCTGCTGCCGAAGCGGTGGTTTTGGCACACTCCTCCAACGGGGAGGTACAGCAGCAGGTTGTCCGGATTGTTTATGGCAGTGCTTGTTCAGAGGGACGCTTGTCTGCCAGTATCGGTAGCCGGTTTGCTGCCGGTGCGGGAGTGACGCTGACTCCTCAAAGCGCCCCCCGCTTTGTACCCGAAGAGCATGGTATGAATTCCCGTCTGCTGGCTGAAATAGACAAGATAGCCGAAGAAGGCATTCGTGAAGGGGCTTACCCCGGTTGCCAGGTAGTGGTGCTGAAGGATGGCAGGGAGATGTATAATAAAGCTTTCGGTACCCACGTCTGGAACAAGACCGGAAGTAAGGCGCTTCCCGTGAAGAAAACGGATGTGTACGACATCGCCTCGCTGACAAAGACCACGGCCACACTGCTTGCTGTGATGAAGTTGTACGATGGCGGACGTCTCAGCCTTACGGACCGGGTGTCGGATTATCTGCCTTTCCTACAGGATACGGACAAGAAGAATATTACGGTACGCGAACTGCTGATGCATGAATCCGGTCTACCTTCTACCTTGCTATTCTATCAGGAAGCGATTGATGAAGAGAGCTACACCGGCACTTTGTTCAAGGCACGTCCCGATGCCCGGCATTCCGCACGCATCGGACGGCAGACTTGGGCGAACCCTAAGTTCCGCTTCCGTCAGGGACTGACGTCGAAGGTGCAGACACCGGAATATACGATGCAAGTGTCCGACAGCCTTTGGCTGAACCGTTCTTTCAAGCAGGAGTACTTGCAGAAGATTGTGGATACTCCGCTTAGAGATAAACGTTACCGTTATAGTTGTGTGGGCTTTATCTTGTTGCAGCAGTTGGTCGAGGCGCGCACCGGCATGTCTATGGACGAATATCTGGCCAAGGAATTCTATACTCCGATGGGATTGGAGCGTACGGGGTATCTTCCTCTGCGCTTCTTGAAGAAGGAAGATATTGTACCTTCATCAACAGATCCTTTCTTGCGTAAGACTACCTTGCAAGGATTTGTACATGATGAATCCGCAGCTTTTCAGGGTGGCGTTTCCGGTAATGCCGGGCTGTTCTCCACTGCCGAAGAAGTGGCAAAAGTCTATCAGATGTTGCTGAATGGGGGTGAACTGGACGGTAAGCGCTATTTGAGCAAGGAGACCTGCAGGGTATTTACTACCACCGTCTCAAGGATAAGCCGCCGGGGGCTGGGATTTGATAAGCCCGACCGGCGTAATCCCCAGAAGAGTCCCTGCGCAGAGTCTGCCCCTGCTTCTGTCTACGGCCATACCGGTTTCACGGGCACTTGCGCCTGGACAGACCCGGAGAACGGCTTGGTTTATGTCTTTTTGAGCAACCGCACCTATCCGGATGTGTGGAATAACAAGTTGATGAGGCTGGATATAAGGACGAGGATTCAGGAGGCTGTATATAAGGCGATGCTGGGAGGAAAAAAATAACTGGTAGAATTAAAAAGAGCCTCCCTTGCTCACGCAGGAAAGGCTCTTTTCTTCTTCAATTTTGAAACAATTAAATTCTATCTGTTAAGCTTTAAGTGTGTGTCTTATCAGAACGCAATACCTACGCGCAGACCGAAATTGCTCAAACCGTCTACGCTGTACGTAAAGAGGTCACCTTTGTTCGTACCGTAGCTGTAATAGGCTGCGAAATGCAAGCCCGGTCCATAAGCCCAAGGATACACATTGAAACCAATTTCAGGAGATACATACCTTAATTCCGCAACACTATAATTTAACTTTATTTATAAGTTCCTGAGCAACAA